>Ga0228663_1000069_pt1 | contig 40908 bp, 32 predicted proteins | sample 77DmetaG_FD_183630 | JGI IMG/M metagenome (GOLD analysis project Ga0228663, IMG submission 183630) | Seawater microbial communities from Monterey Bay, California, United States - 77D | ecosystem: Environmental > Aquatic > Marine > Coastal | place: USA: California | collected 2016-10-07
TTTAAAAAGAAGTTTTGAAAGACTCCTAGAAAACACATCAATACTGAACCTAAGAATTCCTCTCAACAGAGGCTCTTTTCTATGCGTGCTTTATGAAAAACAGGGGTAATCTAAGTAATAAACATTGAAGAATACAAATAAAAAGTTATAATAAAGACTTACTATTATTAAGAATAAATAATAGTAAGTCTTTTTGAAAACCAAGAAGGTAAAATAAATGCAAAAACAAATATTTCTTATAAGTCTCATTTTTCCAGTCATTACATCATGTATAATGACAAAAACATATACCCGTACACAAACTCCCTATAACCAAGTAGTGAGCGAAATAACTGGTCCATTTCACAGACAAAGATCAACTATAAATGGTATATGTGAAGGGATAAGATATGCTTACCGGTATGGTTATGGAAGTTTAGGTGAGAATAAATATGTAAAAATTAATAAGGGAAATCACTATAAGTGCATAAAGGATATATCAGAAGTAGTTCAAAGAGCAAATGCGAGCGTTTCATACTCAAGAGGACATATCTTTGAACTTCCTTTTCGCCATTGTACAGCAAAGGGAATAGAAGATAAAATGATCCGATCCATCTCGCATTACCTTTATGAACAAAATAATGAAAAAGGATTCTATCAAAAAGAGTTGCGAGACATTGTGAGAGAATACAATAATACATTCTTAATCTGTTACAATGACTTTCTCTATAAACCAAAAAATACGCAATACATTGAATTAAGAAATTATTTCAAAAGTTTAAAAAAAAGACTATAAACTTACGAGGCTGTCCCAAAAATACAGAAAGCTAAAGCATTCTGTTAAATATATATTTTTTAACGGCTAGCTTTAGCTAGCTCGCTATTAAAAAAAGTAGCAAATCTAATTGATTTACTACTTTTTGGGACAATCTCCTTACTTTATAGTCTTTTTAATTGACTAAATATATACAATGCGTATTATATTTTAATATGTGTAACATAATTACATGTATCAAAATAATATTTAACAAAATTTTTAGGAGCATAACATGGGAAAAAGAAAACAAAAAGGTGGATATATACCAAATATTAAAGGTACTACCGAACAAAAATCAAATAAAAAAAACAAACCACAACAAAAAGCAGAAAAGACTAAAAACTCTCCAAAAAAACAACGAAAACCTGGAGGGCGGAATAAGAAAGACAAAGTAGCAATAGGATAAATTATATCATTATCATTTTGACTTTTTATAAAAACATTTAAAATGGAATAAAGTAACTCTTTATTCCATTTTTTTATGCAAAAAAATCTCTTTACAGAAGAATACAACAAATTAAACGAAGCTCAAAAACAAGCCGTAGAAAGTATAAACGGACCCGTTATGGTAGTGGCATGACCAGGAACAGGAAAAACACAAATAATAGGACTCAGAACCGCTAATATTATTCTCAAATCTTGAGTAAATCCAGATAATATTCTCATTACCACTTTTACTGAAGCATGAGTGATAGCTATTAGGAAAAGACTCCTCCAATTCATATGAAACGAAGCCTATAAAGTATGAGTTTCTACTATACATTCTTTCGCTCAAGAAGTAATCAAAACCTTTCCAGAAAAATTTATCGAATATAAGGCAGGTATAGCGATAGACTGAGTTGAGTCTCTAGAAATAACAAAACATGTTCTTACAAAGGAAATAGAAAATAAAACAGTAGAGAATCTTACCAATGACTTTGACCCTTACCTCTATCTAAGAGACATATCTTCACGTATAGGGTCTCTCAAACAGGAAGGAGTTACTCTAGAAAAACTAGAAGCTATCACAAGACATCAAGAAGAGCAATACAAAGAGGAACTCGCTGAAATAAAGCCAGAACTAAAAAAATATAATACTACAAAAGAAAAACAGGAAAAACATATAAAAAAATTAGAGGAATTAAAAATACTATTTGCAGAATATAACCTCTATTTAAGAAAGACTTGAAAATATGATTTCAATGACATGATAAACTTCGTATTAGAAAAGTTTAGAAAGGATAAAGAACTCGTTCAACATTATGCGGAAAAATATCAATATATCATGCTAGATGAGTATCAAGATACCAACAATGCTCAAAATGAGATAATAAATCAAATACTCTCTGTCAGTACCCCACCCCAACCCTCCCCTTATCAAGGGGAGGGGGAAGATGGTCCAAATATAATGGTAGTTGGGGATGATGACCAATCTATATACCGTTTTCAAGGAGCAAACATAGAAAACATGCTTGATTTCTCTACTGATTACCCAGGAACAAAGTTTGTAGTACTCCAAGATAATTATCGCTCAAACCAAGAAATTCTTGATCTCTCTACCAAGCTCATAGAAAATAATTCTGAGAGAATCGTAAATAAAATACCAAACTTAGAAAAAAAACTCATAAGTGCTAAAATCTCCCATTCGTATGAAGGGGAGTACCCAAAGGGGGAGGGGTTATGAAAACCAAAACTTTTAAAGGCAAACAGTGATAAAGAGGAAAAAACTTTTATATTAAATACTATAAAAGAAAAGATAAGTATATGAAAACCCCTCAACGAAATAGCAATCATTGTAAGAAATAATAGGGAAGTTGAAGAATATACTTCTCTCTTAAATCAAAGCCAAATAGAAACAGAATCAAAACTAAAAAATGATATACTAAAATCAAATTACATAAATTTCATTATTAATTATCTCAAGGTAATCAAAGACCCATATATAAATGAAAGTATGTTCGTAGATATACTCAGAAGCCAAATAGTAGGACTTAATAGCATAGATATACTGAAAATAAACAGAGCTCTTTATAGAGAAAACTACAGCAGGAAATTCAAGATAAAACTTATTGATTTTTTAAGTGATGAAGATAAGTTAATAGAAACCTGAGTAGTTGAAAAAGAGAGTTTGATAGCATTTAGAGAAAACCTTTTTTCACTTTGATCTGATTTAGTAGAATTAAATATTATAGAATTTTTTAATGAATTCTTGAAAAAAACATGAATTCTCTCATACATAGAAAGTAAGAGTTTCGATGATATAGAAGACCTCTATACTTTTTTCAATAAAATAAAAAACTGGGCCAGCAATAACCATAATTTTAATCTCGACACACTCTTTACCAAACTAGATCTCCACAAAGAATATAATTACGCCATACCAAGGCAAATACTTTGAAAACAAAATTCAGGAGTCCAGGTACTCACAGCCCACTCATCAAAGTGACTCGAGTATGAAACGGTTTTTATACCATGACTCTATCATTGAAACTGGGAAAATAAAAGGATCATAGATAAACTCAAGCTTCCACCACTATCAGGGGATTGAATACAAGACCTTTCAAATAAGTCTATACAAACCGAAGAAGATAGAAGACTCTTCTTTGTAGCTATTACGAGAGCAAAAAAAGAGCTCTACCTCTCATATCCAGCATGAATTGGAAATAAACCACTCTTACAGTCATGATTTATTGAGGAAATTTCAGGATGATATGAAGAAATAGAGTTTAAAGATACAGATAAAAAACTTATTACTGAGGTCGTTACCAACGAACTAAAAAATGATCTCATTCTCTACAGTCACCTAGAGCTTGATTATATATCAGAATTCTTAGAGACCTATAAACTCTCTGCCAGTGATCTCAATGTATTTTTAGAAGACCCAAAAGAATTCCTAAATAGAGCGGTATTTAAGTATCCTTTTGAGGATAATCAATTCACTATATTTTGAAAGGCCTACCATAGAACGTTAGAATTATTTTACCTCAAATATAAAAATGAGAATAAGCTCCCTGAAAAATCATATCTCACTTCTACTTTTTCTATACTTATAGATAAAGAGGTACTCACTCCAGAGGAAAATGAGAAACTCAAACAAAAAGGCCTAGAAGGTCTAGAGGGATACTACGATCTCTATTCCACCAAACAGGAACAACCTATAGCTCTTGAATACAGTTTTAGACACAAAAATATAGTGTTTGAATGAGCTCCTCTTACCTGAACCATAGATAAAATAGAGTTGATAAATAGCCCTCACACCAACCCTCTCCCAAAGGGAGAAGGAGTAGAAAATTGATGACAGCTTGCATTTTTCAAAGAAAAAGTATCACTTACTGATTACAAAACTGGAAAAATCAAAACTATAGGACAGATTAAATGACTCGATAGGTATGGAAACAAAAAAGAATGAGAAGGGAAGTACCTCAGGCAATTATTATTCTACAAACTCTTATGTGAAAATGATACAGAGTTCCAATCAAAATTTGATATCGGAAGTTTGAATATAGATTTTGTAGAGTGAAAAGACTGAGTCTATAAAAATATTGATGTAGACTATACTAGTGAAGAATATGAAGTATTCAAAACCGAACTTGTAGAATCATGGAACAAAATAAAAGATATCAATTTTTGGAAAGAATTATTAGAAAAATAATCAGCATATGCTGATTATTTTTGTTTCCAAACATCAAATTGAAATTCTATTCATCACTCATTGATAGCTTCTGAGCAAGATTCTTGTTGAAAATTCTCTGGAACCCCATCAAAGAAAACATCACATCCAAAATCTCATTTTACCTGAGTAAGATAGATTTTTTCAAGACGAGAATCTTTTAAAACTTGATTATAAATTTGAGCTCCTCATATAATAAAAACCTTTCAAATATTTTTCATATTTTCTATATCTTTCAAACAAGAGTCGAGAGAGTTGAAACTTACACATCACTCATCCTCGAAATTCTTATCTCTCGTGAGTACACAATTTATTCTCCCCGGTAGAGGACGAAACTTCTCAGGAATACTCTCCCAAGTTTTTCTTCCCATAATTACTACATTTATATCATCAGGCTTTTCGGTTAAAACCGTTGTTTTTTTAAAATACTTCATATCACCAGAAAGCCTCCAGGCAAGAGTATTCTCTTTCCCAAGACCGTTTTTAGAATCAACAGCAAGTATAATCGAAAAATTCATAAATATTTTTATTAATCCTCTTCTGTTCTCCTCCTCCCCTGATAAGGGGAGGTTGGGAGGGGTTCTGAGGCTAGAATGAGTTACTAAACAGCTACAGGAGCACTAATCCTCCCATGACTTTCATATCACACTAACTCGAAATCCCCCCATTCAAGTTTTTCTAAATCTTCCAAAGTCTTTACATCTTTTTTAAGTTTCAGTTCAGGAAGACCAAAAGGTTCTCTCGAAAGTTGTTCATTCACTTGATCGAAGTGATTATTATATATATGAGCATCTCATAAACAATGAACGTACTCTCAAGCCTCTAATCAAGTGATCTTCGCCAAAAGCATCAGAAGGGTAGAGTAGGAAGCAATATTAAAAGGCACACCAAGAAACAAGTCAGCACTCCTCTGATACATATGTAAATTAAGCTTATTATTTGTCGTATCTACATTCAATTGATAGAACATATGACAAGGTGGTAAAAGCATCTCATCTATCTGCGCTGGATTCCAAGCATTTACTATAATTCTCCTTGAAGTTGGATCATTTTTTATCAAATCTATAGCATTTTTAAGCTGATCTACACCTCTTTTTCCCTCTCCTTTTGGGAGAGGGCTAGGGTGAGGGCCATTAAAGTTCCTCCATTGCTGACCATAAACTGGACCAAGATCTCACCACTTTTGAACAAACTCATCATCTTCAGGCAATTCACTAATTTTCTCTATAAATCTCTTTTTTTCTTCCATCCAAGCATCACTATATTTTGGAAATTTTTCTCATAAATTATTAGAATCAATATAGTTTTGAAATGGCCATTCATCCCAAATTTTCACATTCCTATCAACAAGGTATTTAATATTCGTTTCTCATCTAATAAGCCATATAAGTTCGACTACTATTCCCCTTAAAAATGTTTTTTTTGTCGTTACAAGAGGAAATCCATCATTCAAGTCAAACCTCATCTGTGCACCAAATACTCACCTAACTCCAGTTCCAGTTCTATCCTCCTTATCAATTCCTTTTTCCATAACCTGCTTCAAAAGGCTCAAATAATTATCCATATTTTTACTACTCATTAAAAAAATATTTTTTATTCATTTTGAGTATAGTATTTATTTTTGAATTTTCAATATTTTCATACGTTTTTCTCTTGCAAAAAAAACGATTCTTCATAGAATTAATGCACTTTTTATATTAATGAACCAAAAGAAATGACTAATAAAAAAATTAAAGACAATGGAACTAAAAAAACAATTAAAAAACCAATAATAAATTTCTCAAAAAAAGGAAATAAAAAAAATAATTTTAAACCACTCATAACACTTCTACTCGTCTCACTAATCATATCCCTCCTCCTCCCATACCTCAAATCAAATCAACAATTCTCAGATGAAAATATAGCTCTAAATATTCTCGAACAAAAGTTTATAAACTGAGAATACTCTGATATCCTCATAGATAATAATAAAGCAATTGCCACTCTCAAATGAGAAAAAATAAATGAAAGATGAGCCGAAAAAGTAAAAAGAGATATAGTAATCCTTCCAAAGAATGACTCATTAAATGAGATCTGACTCAAGAATCCAGAAATAGAAACAACTATTAATATCAAAGACAATACCAGCTCTGAATTCTGGTGAGAAATGATTCCAACCATTATCGCCTTTATCCTCTTCTTTATAGTATGAATTATACTCATATGAAAAATGTGAGGTATGGCAAACAACGCTATGACTTTTGGGAAATCAAGAGCGAAGCTTTACGATAAAGAAAAAGATAAAATACTCTTCAAAGACGTAGCAGGGGCAGTAGAAGAAAAAGAAGAACTGGCAGAAGTCGTACAATTTCTAAGAAATCCTAAAAAATTTAAAGACATTTGAGCAAAAATACCAAGAGGAACACTTCTCGTTGGTCCTCCAGGTACTGGTAAAACTATGCTTGCAAGAGCCGTAGCAGGGGAGTCAAACGTACCATTCCTGAGTATATCAGGTTCAGAATTTGTTGAAATGTTTGTATGAGTGTGAGCATCACGTGTGAGAGATCTATTCACGAATGCAAAAAAAATCGCACCAGCAATTATCTTCATAGATGAAATAGATGCCATAGGGAAGAAGAGATGACCATGAGCTGGTGGATGACATGATGAAAGAGAACAAACCCTTAACCAAATCCTTACAGAAATGGATGGTTTTGATAATGATACCAATGTAATAGTAATAGGTGCTACGAACAGAGCAGATGTTCTTGATAAAGCGCTCGTAAGACCAGGGAGATTCGATAGAAAAATAACAGTAAATCTTCCTAATCTTAGCGATAGAGAACAAATACTTCAAATACATGCGAGTACAAAAAAAATAGTAAAAGAAATAGACTACAAATCATTAGCATCAAAAACGGTATGATTCTCAGGAGCAGACCTTTGAAACCTTATGAATGAATCTGCCATTATATCTGCAAGACATAATGAAAAAGAAATTACAGAAAAAAGAATCACTGAAAGTTTCGAAAGACTCGTAATGGGGCTGAGAAAAAAATCTCAAGTAATGAACGATGAAGAAAAAAGAATTACTGCCTACCATGAGGTATGACATGCTCTTGTATGAAAACTGCTCCCAAATACTGATCCCGTACACAAAGTATCAATCGTATCAAGATGATGAGCTCTTTGAGTGACTTGGTTCCTTCCTGAAAGAGATGTACTCCTTACTAAAAAATCTAAATACTTAGATGAATTAGCAACTCTTTACGGAGGAAGAGCTGCAGAAGAAATATTCTTTGGAAAAGAAAATATTACTACAGGAGCAAGTAATGACATAGAAAGGGCAACCAACATTGCCAGACAAATGGTGACGAGATTCTGAATGTTTGAAGACATTGGAGCAGAAAACTTCATTTGAGAAATTGATTCTCACTCTCAGACATGACAAAAAGCTTTTATATCAGATGATACGATTAAACAAATCGATACGAAGGTAAAAACAATACTTAAAGAAGCGTATAATACTGCTATTAAACTTATAAAAGATAATAAAAAGCTCCACGAACAAATATCAGAAGATCTACTTACAAAAGAAGAAATCAGTAGGGAAGAGTTTGCAAAATACTTTGCTTAATATAACTTCAATTTTAATACTTAATCAATCAATTATATGAGAAATAAAGTACTAAAAAATATATGACTCTCTATACTGTCAGTGTTTATAGTAACATCTGTTGTTTATTGAGCTCTCGGTTGATGGGAATGAGTAGAAAATGCAGCAGATGGGGAATCATTGACTCATACCGTCTGGAATTCGCTTGTTGATTGAGTAGTAAAGAAAACAGGAAGTATCGCTGAGACTATTACCGGTATCAAAACTTTCTCTAATTCACCAATTGTACCTTCACCAACCGCATCAGGAGAAGTAACTTCAAAAGGTTACGTTGATGCCAGTATAACTGCCAATGCAAATGGAAGTTCTTTCATCACTAGTGCAACATACTGGTGGTCAAGACACAGATCAATGGATAGTGTTTATGATAGGAGACAATGAAATGGAAATGCTATTAACTTAATGGCGGATGTATGAAATGCATCTCATGAAAAATTAAATATCAATATTACACTTTACAATCCTGCTATAGCAAACTCCTATGGGTATGTAAGAGCTGAAGGAACTGCAGCACATAAAGATAGTTGGGTTACTTCTTGGCAATCTGGATGAGCACAAGCATCTGCTTCCGCTTTTAATGCCGTAAGACTCTATATGAATAACTGAACCATGACATCAGGAAGTTTTAAACTCTATGGAATAAAGTACAATTAACATTGACAGAATTAAAAATAAAGCTATAAATAAAACAGACTTAAAAATAAAGTCTGTTTTTTGTTCCTATCAATCAAAATTTATATAAATTTTATGACTAAAAATCAAAACAAAACGAAAAAAATTCTTTTTCTTCCAGGTGATGGAATTGGACCAGAAGTTGTGAATGAAGCCTATAAGGTTATACAAACTTTTAACAAGTATAATGGCAATCTATTCGAAATAGACTATGCAGATATAGGTGGAGTTGCATATGATTTAGTGAAAACTCCTTTACCTGAAGAAACTCTTGAGAAAGCAAAAGAGTCGGATGCCATTCTACTCGGAGCAGTTGGAGGACCTAAATGGGAATCCCTAGATTATAAAGTCAGACCAGAGAGGGGATTACTAGGTATACGAAAAGAGTTGGAATTATTTGCCAATCTTCGTCCAGCAATAGTTTATAACTCATTAGCTGACAGTTCCTCTCTTAAGCCCCACTTGGTATCTAACCTAGATATAATGATTGTTAGGGAACTCACTGGAGGAATATACTTTGGAGAACCGAGAGGAGTTGAAGTACTTAAGGATAATACAAGAAGGGGTTATAATACCCTTGTTTATAATTCAACTGAAGTTTCAAGAATTGCCAAAGTTGCTTTTGAAATCGCTTCAAAAAGAGAAGGGAGAGTCTGTTCTGTTGATAAAGCAAATGTTCTCGAAGCAACAGAAATGTGGCGTGAAGAAGTGGAAAAAGTTGGAAAATATTACAAGGATGTAAAGCTATCACATATGTATGTTGATAATGCATCTATGCAACTGGTAAGAGAACCAAAACAATTTGACGTTATCGTAACTACCAATATGTTCGGTGATATCTTATCTGATACTGCCGCTATGCTCACAGGGTCACTAGGAATGCTTCCATCTGCATCTCTCGGAGAGAAACAAAAAAATGGAAAGCAATATGCTCTCTATGAACCAGTACATGGCTCAGCTCCTGATATAACAGGAAAAAACATAGCAAATCCAATTGCAACCATATCAAGCATTGAGATGATGCTAAGGTATTCATTTAATATGAGTAGAGAAGCAGATATACTCAACGTTGCTATAAAATCTATATTAGACGAAGGATACAGAACTCAAGATATTTTAGGTGAAAAGAACCTGGATATTGAGCCTATATCCACCAGTGCTATGGGAGATCTGATTGTAAAAGAATTAGAAAAATACCTGTAGATTAACAATCTATCCCCATATAAACATTACGTTTATATGGGGATTTTTTTATAAAATGAATTAGATTTTTTTTTATATTCCAGTACAATAAGTGCCGATTTTAAAAATTACAACGAAGATCTAATAATGCACGAAATAATAAATTTTATAGTCAGCCTCGTATCAGATATGTGATATACTGGTATCTTCCTCATGATGGTACTCGAATCATCATTTTTTCCATTCCCAAGTGAGGTTGCCATGATACCGGCTTGATATCTTGCTAGTACCTGAGAAATGAACTTTTCTATTGCTCTTATAGTATGAACACTATGAGCTATTCTATGAGCCAGTATCAATTATGTACTCTGATACTACCTTTGACATAAGACTATTGTATACCTCATAGATAAATACGGAAGATTCTTCCTAATTACGAGAGAACACTACCAAAAAACGGAAAGGTACTTCAAAGAACATGGAATCATTACTACATTCCTAGCAAGATTTATTACTGTCATTAGACAACTCATATCACTCCCAGCTTGAGTATTCAAAATCAATATACCAAAATTTCTTTTCTATACATGACTCTGAGCGTGACTCTGGAACTTAGCACTAATGGTAGTATGATATATTGCCTGAGAAAATGAAGAACTCATAAAGCAGTACTCAAAAGAACTTTTAATTTGAGGAGTAATTCTTATAATAATCGTTTGAGTGATATATTACTTCATTAATAAAAGAAAATGTTTATCGAAATAGAAAAAAAGTTTGAACTTACAGATGCTGAACATGAAATAATAAAGTCAAAATTAGAATTAGATTCAAAAGAAAACATAGAGGATATTTATTTAGACTTGCCAGATTTCTATCTTATATTTAATAAAATGAAGTTTAGAATAAGAAATGGAAAAAAAGAACTCAAAATAAAAATATGAAATCTATCTTCTGAAGAGTACTATGAAAAAGAAGCAATAAAGAAAATAGAAGCTCTCAAGATACAGTATGAAAATATAAAAACATCTGTATGCACTATTGAAACATATAGAGAAAAATACAAGTGAAAGTTCAATTGAAAAGACTATATAATAGATATAGACAAACACTCATGATGAAAGAGATATGAAATAGAGGTAGAATCTGAAAGTGAAGAACTAGGAAGTAAGTTGATAGATGAAATAACAGACTCTTTGTGATTAAAAGCAATTGAAAGTCAAACAATCGATACAAAACTTATGTCGAACGTTAAAATTCAAAATCCTAAACTCTATGAAGTTCTTATAGAAAATAATATATACTGGTAAAAAGATATAATTAAATCAATCAAAAAATGAAAAATAAAGGAAGAACTATATTTATCTGAGATATACACGGATGTTATGATGAGTTTATGCTCCTCATAAAAAAAATAGGGGTTAAAAAAAATGACAAAGTATATTGTGTATGAGATATAATCAATAAATGACCAAAGTCTTTTAAAGTACTTAATTTTTTTCACAAAAACAAAGAACAATATAAGTGTGTTATGTGAAATCACGAAATTGGTTTTTTAAGATGGATAAACGGAGAAGCTCCACAATACAATTGCAAACAATATCGAGTTCTAAGAGAAAAAATAGAAACAAAAAAACCAGAACTAACAAGTTTTTTAAAAAACTTACCACTATATATAGAAGATGATGATTTCATAGTTCTCCATTGAGGGATAATTCCAGAGAAAAGTCTTGAATCACATTCAATCGATGAAATAGTAAATCTTAGAGAGTACGAATGAAAGCCATGGTATAATTACTATACATGAAGTAAAAAAATTATATACTGACACTGGGCAATGAACGGTGTTCAAATCAGAGAAAAAACTATCTGACTTGACTCTGGTTGTGTATATGGTTGATTTTTATCAGCTTATATATTAGAAACTAATGAGCTAATCTGACAAAAAGCTTTAGAGACATATATTAATATTCAAAATACAAAAAAGCATACTAGTCTATCCAAAAAAATAATAAATTTTATAAAATGAAAATTCAAGAAATTAAAAAATACTCCGACAATAAAGTAGCTATTTTATGATATGGAAAAGAAGGGAAGTCTAGTAAAGATTTTCTAGAAAAAATATGATATAAAAATATCACCATTCTTGATAAAAATATATCCTGAGATAATTATCTTGATAACTTAGGTGATTTTGACCTTATATTTAAAACTCCAGGAGTATCTCTTTATAATGAAAAAGTATATCCTTATAAAGATAAAATAATATCAAATACTGAAATATTTTTTAGTAATTACGAAGGAAAAGTAATCGGAGTAACCGCTACAAAAGGGAAGTCAACTACTTCGACCCTTATATATGAAACCCTCAAAAACGCTTGATACAAAGTAAAACTTGTAGGAAATATATGAAATCCAGTGCTAGATGAAGTAGATATACTCGAGTGAGAAATGTATGATTATATAGTCTATGAACTCTCAAGTTATATGCTCGAAACATTCAAGCCAAAGTGTTTCATTGCTGTATTTGGAAACCTTTTTGAGTGTCATCTTGCCTGGCATAAAAATAGCTTTGAAATATACAAACAAGCAAAACTCAATCTCTTAGAAAATGCTCAAAATATTCTTATATGAAATGAGTTTGAAGAGCTTCTGCCAGAACTATCAAATAACCAAAAAGCTTATACATTCTGAAAAGAATGATACTATAACTTTGAAGGTAAAAAGTTTTTTACTAAAAATACAGAAGTATTAGAAATAGAAAATATGCTTCTACAATGAGAACACAACAAAAAAAATATTTCTAGTGTAGTATGAATATGCGATATCATAAGTAAAACTAGAAATAAAAACTGAGTTTTAGTGGGACTTATAAATGGCCTCAAAGAAACACTTGAAAACTTCAAGTGACTCCCACACAGACTTCAAGAAATAGGTATCTATAATTGAATCACTTTTATAGATGATGCGATAGCAACCACTCAAGAAAGTACTATCGCTGCTTTAGATACATTTTGAAGTAAAATAGGAACGCTTTTTCTATGATGAGAAGCAAGTAAAACTGATTATTCAAAACTCAGAGATATATTACAAAAATATGACATACCAAACATTGTATTATTTCCAGATAGTTGAAATGATATATTTGAAGACTTCTCAAAAAACCTCGGACTTGAAAAAGAAAGTTTTTTAGAATGATATGAAAATTACAAACCAAAACTTTACAAAACCACTTCCATGAAAAATGCAGTAAAGTTTGCATATGAAAATACTCGAACTTGAAAAATATGCATTCTCTCAAATGCATCTCCAAGTTTCAGTCTCTGGAAATCCTTTATTGAAAAATGACAATTATTTCAAAAAGAAGTAAAAAACTATCATTAAATAAAGTATTTTACTTAATCTATATCCAAAAAGAATAAAAAACTCGTTAGAACGCAAATAAATGCATTTTAATGAGTTTTTGGCTTTAAAAAGGGAATATATAATCTATAAGTTCAACAAACAGCTTTATCCGTTTATTTTTTTAATTAGTATCAATACAAACAGCTAAAGCAGTTTGTTAAGAATATAAATAGATCAATTATTTAATAATGTTTGTTTATAAAAAAATACTTTTACAGAGGGAATTACAAATACATATTACTTAACATAATATAACTTATGTTAAGTAATATTACAATAAACTTGCATTAGGTACAATAATACATATAAATTGAATTATGTATAATATATTTTAATTCTCTAAAGACCTCCCTTATGCAAAAAAAAGTAATTTTAACTGCTATATCAAATGAAAACCAAACTCTTATACTAAATAATATGATTATTGATGGAGTAAATAGTGTAAAAACTGAATCCAAAAAAATTCTGGATACTTATATTGATGACAGAAAGAAAGACTGATGGGATTTATATGATTACCAACTAAAAGAAGTGATCGATAGTCAAACAAAAGAAATCTTATATTCTTCTTAAGATAAAACTTTCTTTATATCATCATAACGAAATCATTTTGATAAAAGTTTTTGAATTATCTTTTTTTTGTCTTTTTCTATTATAAGTGACAACTGCAACTTGTCATACTCTTTTCTTAATGATTCAAGATCTCAATCATCTCAAAAGACTCCATTTAAACACTCCTCTACTATACAACTATCTTCTTTTCTGTCTACTAGCTTATTCCTTATATATAGTATACTCTTCCCTTTTTGTTTATAGTTTTCTATCTTTCTCAACAAAAAACTCTTATTTAAAAGACTCCCATTATTAATTCATATCTCTTCTACAAGAAACTTTTCTATTTTTTCTCTTGGGAAATATTTCTCTATCATTTTTAAGCGTATATAAGACACATTCTTATTTCTAAAAATATAATTCTTTATTTTTGATTCAATAATCTTATCTTCCTCTAATAAATGTTCAATATCAGAAAATACTTTCGGTGCTAATTCTGGCTCTTGCTTTGATTTTTCTGCTAACTTCATCATTAGTTTTTTATTACTCGGAAAATAACGAAAGTAATACCAAAATGCATAATCTCGTAATCTTTGAAAATCATAAACCACTTCCCTCTTGCCCATAAAAAAATTATTTCTTAAATATTACTCTTATATAATACACACTTTCAAATAGAGTAAAGGCGAAATATAGAAAAAACTTGACTTTATGGCTTCTACTACTTATAATTTCGAAGATAATTTACTCATTAATTATGTAATATGAACATACAACCACTCGCTGACAGAGTTCTCTTAAAGGCAATAGAAAAGGATTCTATAACTGATTCAGGAATATACCTACCAGAATCAGCTAACAAGGAAAAACCATACATTTACGAGGTAGTTGCAGTAGGAGAATGAGCGCCTGAAAAGAAAATAAACGTTCAAATCTGAGATAAAGTCCTATGTGGTCAATACTCAGGAGACGAAATAAAACTTGAATGAGAAGAGTTCAAAATAGTGGCAAACGAATATATACTCGCAATAGTGAAATAATCTTTCTCCCCTTCCTTTCGTATGAAAGGTAAGGGGCTGGGGGATGGATTATATTAATTAATAAAACAAACATAATGGCAAAACAAATAATATTCTCAGATGAGGCAAGAGAAAAAATGATTAAATGAATGGAAATTGTTGCAAAAACAGTTACCACAACTATGTGACCAAAAGGAAGAAATGTAATACTAGAAAAATCATATGGAAGTCCTCAAGTTACCAATGACTGAGTTACTATTGCAAAAGAAATAGAGCTCGAAGATAAATTTGAAAGTCTCTGAGCAGAACTCGTAAAAGAAGCGGCTGAAAAAACAAATACTCTTGCATGAGATGGAACCACTACTGCTACCCTTCTTACCTACGCTCTTGCAAAAGAAGGGCTCAGATACATAAAAAATTGAGTAAATGCCGTAGAGCTTAAGAATGGTATGAAAAAGGCAGGTCAACTCATTTGAGAAGAACTTAAGAAAAACTCAAAACAAATAAGTTCAAAAGAAGAAATAGCACAAGTAGCGAATATAGCTGCACAAGATAGCGAAGTGTGAGAAATCATAGCAGAAGCAATGGATAAGGTTGGAAATAACTGAGTAATTACTGTAGAGGATGGACAAACATTTGGACTCACCGTCGAAATTACACAATGAATGGATTTTGATCAATGATATCTCAGTCCATATATGGTCGATGATACTGAAAAAATGACGGCAACACTTACTAATACCCCAATACTGATCACGGACAGTAAAATTTCTAATATGAAAGAGCTCCTCCCTCTTCTCGAACACCTTATGCAATCAGGGAAAAAGGACCTCGTTATTATAGCTGATGATATTGATTGAGAAGCACTTACCACGATTATTCTCAATAAACTCAAATGAGTACTCAATATATTAGCAGTTAAAATACCAGGTTTTTGAGATAATAAGAAATCAATGGTTCAGGATATTGCTATACTTACATGAGCGAATGTTATCACTGCAGAGCTTTGAATGAAACTAGAAAATATCACACCTGAAGATTTAGGAAGTGCAAAAAAAATAATCTCAAATAAAAATAGAACTACGATTATATGAGGTGCTGGAAAAGATTCAGATATAGATGCTAGAGTGGCTGAACTCAAACAAACCATCGGAAATACAGAGTCAAAATATGAACAAGAAAAACTTATGGAAAGACTCGCAAAACTTGATGGATGAGTAGCAGTTATAAAGGTATGAGCCGCATCGGAGGTGGAAATGAAAGAGAAAAAATTAAGAATAGAAGATGCTCTCAATGCAACTAGAGCCGCTACTCTTGAATGAGTAGTATCATGAGGATGAGTAGCACTTTTGAAGGCTTCTACCTCTCTCAGTAATATCGACTTTTGAAATCAAGATCAAAATCTCTGAGCTGAAATAGTTTGAAAAGCACTTTCATATCCTATCAAACAAATAGCTGAAAATGCTGGAAAAGAATGAAGTGTTATCATCAATAAAGTAATAGAAAATTCGGATATAAATTTCTGATATGATGCTGCCAACGATAATTTTGTAAATATGATTGAGGCTTGAATTATAGATCCAAAGAAAGTTGAGAGAGTAGCTCTTGAGGAAGCTATTTCTCTTGCTGGAATGTTCCTTACTACAGAGGCTGCCATAACGGCGATCCCAGGAAAGAATGATGCTCCATCACTTCCTCCAATGGGATGAATGCCATGAATGTGAGGTATGGGATGAATGCCAATGATGTAAATTTTAAAAATACCCTAAAAATCAAGCTGAAAATGCTTGATTTTTTTGTTTTATAAGCTGAAATATGTTAAAATAAATAGTATATTTAATCGAAAATAAGAAAAAACACCTAGTATGTCTGAGAAAAATAATTTATTCGAAACAAATAAAGACTATGAAGCCTGTAAGGCAGAAGCTCCTGATGTAAAACAAATGCATGATGCTATTATTCAGCTTGATGAAAATATACCTGATTGGGTAAAACCTTTACAAAGTCTTATTGTCCCCCTTCAAGAAAAAATAAATAACCTTCCAGATTGTTATGAGCGCCAAATCCTAAAAAAACAACTCCAAGAACTTGAAGATCTAAGAATTGCACACAAGCAATTTATGGGTGAAAAATTCACAGGTACAACCAATGCTAAAATAAAAGAACTTTTTAAAGATGTTAATCTTGAGAATCTAAAATCTAGAAAGGATAACATCGTAAAAATAATGGGGGATGAAAAAAAGAAATTAGAAGATACCATTCTTTGGTGAGAAAAATCATATAGAGATAATATAGAAAATTCTGTAGATTTCAACCCAACAAGTACTTTTGATATAGCAGGTCATCTTTTTAATGGAACATGGTTTGAAAGTAAAGAAGTAGAAAATTTTCTCAAACTTTTTACTATAGAATATATAAATACTCTTAATAGAAATTGAAAAAATGAAATAAATACTGATAGTGAGAACTTACATATAAGTGAGTCTGAACTCAAAGCAACTTTAAAAAAGCTTGGAAGTCGTATTAACAGAAGTAGTTTAAGTATGAAATTTACTATAAAAGAATGAAAAGAAGTAAATGTTAATTTTAGAGAATATACAAAAGATTACAAAGAATCAAGAAAGATTGAAGCGGAGATAAAAAACTTATCTACTCCTATTAAACAACTACAAGAGCTTTGATTTATGAGGGAATGATCAATTTTAGATGAATCTATAGTGTTATCAAATATAGATGATCCAAATAAACTTCGAGACATACAAGAAGAGCTCAGAGAAAAGCAAAGAGAGCAAATTATTAAGTATCAAATCACAAAGGGACTCATAAAAGATAAAGAGTCCGATTGAGCTGGAGAAATTATTTCATCTATTGATGAAACTAAAAAATCTGATGGAAAAAGAAATATATGAGAAATAACTGCAAAAAATATAGAGCTTTCATACAAAATAATGAAAAGCGCTGAAAAAAGGTATAAATGAAAAATCTCTCAAGAGCTATTAAGACATGAAAAGGCAGACACTAGCTTGAAACTATCAACATTTACTAGTGATAAAGAAATAAATACTAAGAAGAAACTGAGGCATATATGATACTTTAATACAAAGAAATCAATCATAGAGTTCCAAATAAAAGAATGAATTATAAAGAATAAAGATTCTTATTGAGCCTGAAATATATGACCAAGTACTACATTAAAAATAGAGAAGATTTACAAAGCAATCAAGCTAAAAGAATGAGTACCTGAATGAACAAGTACTCTTAGTTTAGGTCTTATGTGAACTATAATTTGAGAAACTGCTAATGGTATAGATATGGGTAATGGAGTAAAAAAGAATATTACTATTAGTAAAGAATATATATGAAAAATAATGGAATATGTACTTGGTATTGAGAGTAGATGATGAGAGAAATACATTAAAAATACTGACTTAAGATGATGGGAAGAATGAAGCACAGCCAAATGACCTTATCAAATAATAGATTGATATAAGCTCGGGGTTCTTAATAGTTATTATGAACTCACAGAAGAGGAAAAAAGAACTGAAAAGAGAACAGGAAAGAAAATAATAAAGTATACCAATTTTCAAACATCTCTAAGATACGTAAAGAAGTTCTATAATAAGCAAGATAAACCTGTTCCAGAGTACGTAAATATAGCTCTCAATAACCCTGGAGTTATATCACCTTTAGATCTAACCTTTGAGCAAAGTACTGAATTATTCCTTGCCTATTTATTCGGAAAGAGTGAAGCCAAAGGTATAAATAGACATCTTATAGCAGCGATTGCAACGTGAAATCTATATGCAATTAAAAAACTTTATTCAGAAATACATCATACTTCTGTAAATGAACAAACAGAAAATGTTATGGACAAACAATTACTAGCACTTAATCGTAGGTAAATGGAAAACAAAAAAGCATTCACACTCATCGAAGTCCTTATAGCAACCAGTATACTTACTATTGCAGTTTTTTGAGTGTATAAACTCATATGAGAGAATACAAAAATCATAAATAACTCTGATAATTACCTCCAAGCAAACTCTCTCTTTCCAAGTATTACTGAATGCATAGAAAATATATGATTCGATACCTTTAGGTGAGTTACCCAAAATACATACCAATTCCATTTCTGACCATCAGAAACGTGATGTTTCACGGGTAACGATATAGTAACACTTGATAATATAGAATATACTCTCAATTGATATATTACAGCCTCAGGGAGTAACTATATAGATTGGAATATTCAAATAATTTCTGATTCAATTTGAAAACTTACTGAGACATATAAGCAAGTAAAAAAATAACCCCTGAGGACATTCAAGGGGTTATTTTTTTATATAATTTCGGCTAATTCAGCCTGTTCAGTAGGAGTCATGTATCAAACATATTTTAGGAAGTTAATCTTAGCCTTCTCATTGAGAATTTTAGACTGTGCTACCCTGTTCAATATAGAATCACCCACTATTATTTTACTTTTCTTCATATTTTTTTATATTATTACTATAATATGTGTTATCAGGAGTAAGTAAAAGTATTAAGCACTCCTCAGAAATAATTAAGTATACATATATATTATAAAATATATTTACATATATGTCAAATAATTAACCTAAACAAATAATTTATGAAGATTCTCTGAATAGACCCCTGAACTACCACTACCGGTTTTGCTCTTATGGAAAAGGACAATGGGAAATTTTCTCTTCTGGATTATTGAGTATTTTCAACAACTCCAAAAATAGATTTAAGTATAAAATTACTTGAAATATGAAATGATATACAGGATATTATCAAGAATTTTAAGCCTGATGTTATAGTAATAGAGAAGTTGTTCTTCCAAACGAACCTAAAGACTGGAATAGATGTGGCACAAGCTAGATGAGTTATTATGTACGAGGCTATGAGAGCTGATTTAAAAATACTCGAATTCACCCCTCTTCAGGTTAAAAAAGCTATTACTGGGAGTGGAAGTGCGAATAAGCTCCAACTTCAGAATGCTATTAAGATGATTCTTTGAATGGATAGTATACCAAAACCAGACGATGCAGCTGATGCTATCTGACTTGCCTATATGTGAGCTCTGAATAATAACTTACTCTAATCTTTTATTTCTTGAATTTTTTTATATTCCTATATAATAAATATACTTTTTATAAGGGTCTAGCTTAATTAGAAGAGTACTCGGCCTCCGAAGCTGAGGAGCGTAGGTGCAATTCCTACGGCCCTTGCCACACAGGAATACTTGAATTAATAGCATTAGTTTCACTGAGACTGATGCTATTTTTTGTTGGTGCAAACCTTCATTTTTTCCTTGTTACTATATGTTCGTTATCTTTTATAACCTGTAACCAAGGATAAAGCTCTATTGCCAATACTCAATCCATAAGAGTAAAGTTCAAACCTAAACTTCTAAAAATTGTTTTCTTAGTCTGATAGTCTCATTCCTTAAATGACTTTCTAGCTTCACTCACAAAATGAAACATATCTTCTACTAGTTCAATTTTTTTCTTTCTATTATCATTAGTATTTGAAATACCTTCATTTAGTATCTTTAATTCACTTTCTAAGCTTTCTTTCTTCATATCAAAGAAAGAGTAAAGTTCAAACCTAAACTTCTAAAAATTGTTTTCTTAGTCTGATAGTCTCATTCCTTAAATGACTTTCTAGCTTCACTCACAAAATGAAACATATCTTCTACTAGTTCAATTTTTTTCTTTCTATTATCATTAGTATTTGAAATACCTTCATTTAGTATCTTTAATTCACTTTCTAAGCTTTCTTTCTTCATATCAAAGATATATATCGATAAATCAACTCTTACTATCAATAATGATCATAAAACCATTGTTATACTTCACAATAATAGCACTATTGTTATTTTTTTCATATATCACTATTATTTAATTGGAAAACTTATCCAAAAGCATGTAAAGTATATAATAAGTAGAAACAATAAGATCAAAAAAATCAAAATCATAACCTTACTTGTAACACTTTTCTTATATATTTAGAAATCTTCATGAAAGTGTTTTATTATTTATATCTAAATCTAGGTCTTTCCCTTAGTTTTAACAAAATTTCTTGTTGCCCTTCATGTAAATCTTTTAATTCATTTAAAGAGTAAAAACTTATATCTTCCATAAAGATTCAAAATATTTTCAGGTCTTCAAAAACTTTTGGATAAACATACTCTTTTCACATAAGTGTATATTTTTTTCAATTCACTCAAATAAATCTCTTGTTAGTATCAATATGTAAATAAGTATATTCTTCCTTAGTATCTACTCATTCTAAACTAGATTCCAAACATTTTTTTGTATTACTATCACAAATTGAAACATAAGATGGATAAGTTCATTCTAATCAAACGTCTAGAGGCACGTTTATTTCTCAAATATCGTACTTTCCAATTTTTTTATATATATCTGTCATATAAAATCATGTTTTTCCATCTTTTAAGTTTTGAAGCACTTCTTTGTCATCATATCAAATAGAAATAAGTCACAAAACAACAAATATAATTGGTCATAACAAAGAAAGTATTATTAATCAGATTAATACTTTCTTTATAGAATTTACTATTTTTTCTTTTTGCATACTACAAGACTTAATTAATAAATTTTTTCTAGTATCTGTATATTCCAATTATAAATCTTTCAATATCACCTCTCTTCATAATGAGTCCCCCAAGCATTTAATACATCTTTAAGAACTCATTCAACTCATGAATCATTATGGTAAGTCGGATTAAAGTCATATTCATCATCTATATTGATTTTTAAATAAAATCCATCTTGATAGCGGACAACTTCTGACTTCCAATTAACTTTTCAAAATGCAAGTTTAAAGTCTATATCCCTATTCAAGCTATTATTATCCCTTATATAATACATATATGCTTTCTCCTTAATATTACTATAACGGGAACTTTGGTCAATCTCTATAACTCATCATATAGATTCATCCAAATATTCACTCTTTTTTAAAAGAGCTTCTTCTTTTTTATCATCATACCAACTTGCATTTTTTACTTCTTCTGAAATCCAATGATTAGTATTATAATAATCATCACTCCCATCTCAATACATAAACTTTGATAACATATATGATGATATTTTAAAATCAACTGCACCTCATCAAGCTCATACTAAATTTAGAAATAAAAATACTCAAACATCTTGGGTAGCTAATCAAAGATTCTTCCAGTAACTTACTCCAGCAATTTCGATTATTTCTTCATCACTTACTACTCAAATATTACCATTATTTTCAACTATTGCAATATTTCTAAATTTATTCTCATCAGAAAAACTTAAATAATTTCATAATCCATTAGGATACCTATAGCTTCATTCATTGTTTATTATATATGGTTGAAACTCTGTAATACACTCCGTACATAAACTTGTGTCTGTTTGAAGTATGTAGAATCAGTCTATATTTTTTTCTATTTGTTCTCTCACATAATCTCAATTTTCATTTTTAAACGTAATTCATACTTCTTGGTATTCTCATTCTATATTAAATGCAATTATATTCTGTAGTTCTTGTGTTTCTGAATCATTCAGTAAGAGTAAACTTTTAAATTGTGATGCTTCAATATTTAATAGCTCCTGAAGACCTACAACTAAATAATCCAAAATACCAACATACAACTCTTTCTTCGTACTGGTTGATGTAGATATAATATCTTTTGCTGATGTAATATTAGTAATATGAGACTGTAATTGCTCTTCTGATGTATTATCTACTTTGAGTTTCTGTATTATCAAATCTACTATTCCCTTATACTCTTCTAATGTCTTTACAGAATTCGTTTGAACCCCATCAGTATTTTTTTCATTCTCTATTTGTTGTTGAATATCTTCAAGTAAAGCCTCAACATCCAACTCATCATTCGGATTCGTAACTGGAGCTTCTTCCTCTGATCATTCTACTGGTGGCTCTGTAACACTTCCCTCTCATACCGTAACTCGAATAGTCTTCTTGTTCCCCTCTGCATCTTCTACCTCTATAATACTCTCTCACTCAGTCACTCATACTATTCTCAAATACTTGTGGTTACTGGTCGTGTCGGTTTCTAGGTATACATTTACGTTATTGTTACTTTTCTTGAGCGGTTGAATTCCTTTGTAGTACTCGTGAATATACATCTCCTCTTCTTGTCCTGGGTTGAGGGTAATATCATATCTACTGAATATCAGAGATACATCTTTCACTCTCACTCAAAAACTAATTTTTTGGTTGTATTGGTCCTTGATGGTAATATACCCTGTTCCTGGTTGTTTTCCAGCAATTTCTAAATTGAAGATAGTTTCATTCGTTTCTGGGTTCGTTTCTTGATCTATATCTGCGTAGAGAATATCACTATCATAGCTTTCTATTTCATATCATCCTCAACCTGTTGTTATGGTTCACTTCGTAGTTTCTCATTGGTCTATCGTTTTGGTTTCTATTGTGTATTGGATTGGTTGGATTGGTGCAAGGACTTCGGTTGCTATCGTTGCTATATGGTCTCCGTTACGATAGATGTAGATATCAGTACTTCATTGTTTGAGTCAACTGATGTGGTATTTTCTGTATGGGGTATCTATATACCTCCATACCATTATATCTATGATTCAAGGAGTACTTACTGAAAACTCGTAGTCGTCTTCGTCATCGTGGGCATAGGTTTCACAAGAGAGTCACTCGGGCATACTACACTCGTATCTTTGTACAGGAACTGGGGAGATGTTTATCGTGAGTTTATGGCTATTGTATTCTGAGGTGTTAGATTTTACATAGATAGTTGCTGTTCAGCTACTGTTTGTGTTTACTCTGATGGCATTATCGTATTGGGTAACTTCTACAAGATTCGGTTTGCTTTGGGTGAGAGTGTAACCGTTGTTGTCTATGAGAAATTTACAACTCAGAGTCGCTATCGTATTACATTCAAGCTCTATTGGGTCTGGAATTGGAAGTACTGTTATATAATAAGTTCTGGTATGAATACCATTATCGAGTACTTCAATACTTGTTTCTCATACTTGGTCTCATTTAATAACCTTACTTCATCACTTGGTTGTAAAGGTAGCTATTCACTGGTTGGAATATATAAAAGTACTATCAGGATTATATGATACTCGTTTCCATTCTGTTTCGTGAATAGTGTAATCTACTTCATATATACTAGCCGTTACATGAATTTCATATTGATTATAAAAGGTTCATTTTTCACTTACGTAAACTATTGCTTCTCACTCTTGTTTTGAACGTAATATGAGTTCATTACGTACTCAATATATACTTTCAAATAGGTTATTATTATTTGTAGTTACATCGTAGTTTTCTATGTCTCTTGGAAGATAAATACTTTGTCATCCAATGTACATTTCTACTTCCTGTATAGTTGGATCAGGGTATGGAGTCACAAAAGAAATAAGCTCAGAACATTCTTCTCATTGATCATTGATAGAACACACCTGTCTCTTGTAGAGCGTAGCATATTCTAACCCTGCTTCTTCTATCGCTTCTATATTTTTCGCTATATTATCTATAACTATATTTCCTGTTTCATCTTTGATTACAAATCCATCTTCTTGGTATTCTCAGTGTACGGTATCTTCCCAAGTGTACCTTGCACTATCTGAAGTTATATCAGTCGCTATCAATGATTCTGGTGCCTGTAAGAAATAAGTATCTTTTGGTAAAACAATACTTGCTATATTTGAATCGTTTTCTCCATCATTTACTTTTGCATAGAAGCTCACTACTCCATCTGGTTGTGATGAGAGGTCAAGAGAAAAAGTATGCTGTGTTTGAGCTGTACTATGAGCCCTCATTTCTGCTTGCTGACTTTCTTTCGTGATAGTAGCATTGAGGGTATTCGTATCAAAACTTCCATCATTTGCTTGGAGATGTATAGTAATATCTCCGTCTTCTTGTGATGATACATCAAGGTCAAATGAGTAGGTTCCATTTTGTTGTCCGCTAGTTTGTGGATTCTGGAGTGGCATAAAGTTGATTCCATCAAAAGAATAGCTATATGTCAGTTCTCATTTTCATGAAAAATATACTCCAGTCACATTGAATGCTACTGCATCATAGTTTTCAGCATCTACAGACTGAAGATCTCATATACGTGGAAGGGTTATTTTATATAGTTTCCCATCGTCATTATGATTCGTATAGAATATATTTTCACCAGATGGAGAGAACATTGGATCATAACTTTGTATAGGGCTTACCGCTATTCCATTCAAGGTATCATCTATATTTTTTTTGTAGAGTCTGTATCCATCACTCTTATTAGTATAAATTATATGTTTCCCATCAGGAAATAAAGTTGGTTTTATACTTCAAACGGTATTAATTGGAGTTCATATAGTACCATCGCTCAAACTTTTTTTATACAATTTATCTCAGTCATTTGTATTTATATAGATGATATAGCTATTATCTTTTGAAAGGATTGGCTGATGATATATAGGAAATGTAGTTATCGCTGTTCCATTTCCACTCTCATTTATTCCTTTTTTATAGAGTTTTGATCCATCGCTTGAATTTGTATAAAAAATAGAGTTTCCATCAGATGAAAGCATTGGAAAAGCAGCTGAAACAGAAGTGAGTTGATTTCCATCTGAACTATCACTTATATTTTTTTTGTAGAGTCTCTCTCAATAATTTTGAGACCAGTTTATATATATAATAGATTCTCAATTTGGAGAAAGTGTTGGATTAAAACCTGCAGAAGATGTAATAGGATTTCCAACCGACTCATCTCCTATACTTTTCTTATAGAGTCTAAAGTTATCTTGATAGTTGGTATATATTATATAGTTTCCATCCTTTGAAAATATTGGTTTTGGCATGAATTTGGTCAAAATATTCGTTTCTACTGAACTATCACCTGTACCTTTTTTATACAGTTTCCAAGCTCATTCATGATTACTCAAATAGATCACTGTATTTCCATCTGGTGAAAGTACAGAAAAATATGTAGAATGAGTCGTCACTGGTTCACCTTCGTTGATATCACTGACTCATTGTAATCCAATTCAATAAGACTCTATAACTGGTATTTTAAATATATCATAGAGTGCTGATATACTCTCTTCAGGGAACTCAATTCATTCTGGCAGAGTGTACTCAACTGGTGGTAAAATAAGAGTCCTTCATTGTTCTGGTTCTTCTTCTATGATTACAGGTTTTTGAGTATCTTCATCAGTATTAAATGAGTTTATTTCTACTCACTGAGTCTTTGTATCAATTTTTTCTATATCAATATAATACTCTCCATCAAAAGAATAACTATACGTTAAACTTGATGTATCAATTCCATAAGTTACTCAACTAAAAGTGAGATCAATATTCTCTTGATTCACGAGAGTAATAGTATCATGATTAGATATAAGTGCTTCTATAATTGGAGATTCTATAACTGGTTCAGGTGGTACAAAAGTATTTTTATTGATAGTGGTACTTGTTACTTCTGATTCCCATGTGTCATCACTTACTTTTACATAGATATTAATATCCCCATCTTCTTGGTCAGTAGTATCAAGTTGAAATTCATAGATTCCATTTTGCTGTGGTCAGGTTTGTTTGTTTGGAAGTTGAATAAAGTTAGTTCCATCAAATGAGTAGCTATAGGTTAACTCTCATAATCAAGAAAAGTTCACTCATTCAATAGTAAATCAAACTTGTGCTTGATTCTCTATATTTATAAGCTCCACTTGAGGAGTTAGACTTGTAAAACTTGGAAGATCTATTTTATAGATTTTAAATTGATGAGCTCCGTTGCTATATACTATACTCTTCCCATCTGGTGTAAATTGTGGAGAAAATCACTTTACTGAAGTAATTGGAATTCATGCAGCACTATCATTTATACTTTTTCTATAGAGCTTTCATCCATCTTGTGCATTATTATATACTACATATTTTCCATCTGGTGATATGATTGGATCATAACTGTTAGAATATGTAATTGGGTAACCATTAGAAGTATCATTCGCATTTTTCTTATATAATTTCCATCCATCATTATAGTTCGTGTATACGATATAATTCCCATCTGGTGACATAACTGCATCAGTACCTTGATGAGACGTTATTGGGTATCAAACATTGCTATCATCTACACTTGTTTTATAGAGCTTTCCACCATCGCTATAGTTTGTGTATACTATATATTTTCCATCTGGTGAAAGGGTTGGAGAATAAAAATTTCATCATTTTATATAGTCTCATATAGCTCCATCATGTATACTTTTTTTGAAGAAATTAGCATAGAATACGTATATTATGTTTTGCCCATCGAGAGTAAACATTGGAAAATAATCTCCTCTATAGTTAGAAATAAGGGAATTTCCATTTGATGTATCATTTATATTTTTCCTATATAAATGGTATTGTCCTCAATATATATAGGTGTAGAATATATAATTTCCATCATATGAAATTCTGACATCATTTGCAGAAAAAGAGTTGATAAGGGTTCCATTATTTGGAGCATTTGCTGATAGTATATTGAATCATTCTGATTCTTCTATTTCTGGTCTGGTTGGTTTGAATGATTCGTATTGTAAATATTCTTCTGATTGTTGGTATGCTTCAAAAGAGTCATACTCTGTTATATCAGTTTCACCTTGCTGTTGTGTATTTATTTCAATGATTTCTGGTTCTCAGAGGCTATTAATTTCTACTCCTTTTGATGCTCAATCAAGGTATATTGGTGTATTTTCAAGAGTTTCTTCTTCATCTATACTATTGGTTTGAATATTTTCATCTTCTATTTTTCCTGTTCATGAAAAGTACTGGATATCTTCGGCCTCATAGTATACCTTTTTGTCTTCTGTGTTTGGAATGAGTGGAGTTATTTCTGGTGTTGCTTGGTTGAGAGTTTGGAGAGATTCTTCATTTCCAAATACATTAATTTGAATGGTTTCTGCTTGGGTAATACTGTCTTGAGTGATTCCAGTATTACTAATTTCTTGGTTGTTGTTTTCATCAAGAGTTATTTGATTCTCTATAAACTCAAGAGTAGGAACAATTTCAGCATCATCTCAGACATTCACTTCTTCTATTATCTCTTCTTCCTCTATAATTTCTTCCTCTACTAACTCTTCTGGGGCTACTTCTGGTTGATTCAAACTGGCTATGAGGTTTGGTATGTTTATAGCACTTGCTACCTGTTTACTTGGATCTGTATATATTTCTTGTGGATATTGTTTAAAGAGCTCTTTGATTTGTGTGGTGGTAAGGTCTTGGTTGAGAGTTTTGAGTACGGAAATAAATCAGGCTACGTGGGGTGTGGCCATACTCGTTCATGAAAGTTCTCTATACTGGTTATTTGGATATGTTGAATAGATTCATACTCATGGGGCTGAGATGTCTACTTTGGTTCCGTAGTTTGAGAAACTGGCTCTCCCGTTATTTTGGTCTATGGCTGCTACGGTTATAGTGTTTTGACATCACCCTGGGACAAAGGTAGAGGTATCAGTATCTGAGTTTCAAGCTGCAGCAACTACTATAGTTCCTGATTGATTCAGACTTGATATTCAGGCACAGATTGGATTGTCTTGTGGATTGGTTCTTCCTCAGAGACTCATATTTACGATATCGAGATTGTTTTCTTTTGCGTATTCTAGGGATTTGATAACCGCGTAGCTCGGACAGAATCATTGTGCGTTACATATTTTAAGGGGTACGAGTTCTACATAAGGATTTACTCAGATGATTCATTGTCCGTTAATTTGTGCTCAGATAGTTCACGCGACATGGGTTCCATGTCATTGGTCATCGAAGGCATCATCGTCATCGTTTACAAAATCGTATCATCATGATACGTTTCATTGGAGGTCTGGGTGGGTAGAGTCTATTCAGGTGTCTATGACTCAAACTCTTACTTTATTGGTTTGGCTTTTCGTTTGGAGTTCTTCTAGGTAGGTGTCTGGGAGGTATTTTTGGATTCACCGAGTGGATGCGAGGTCTTCTCAAGTGAGGTCAACCTGCTCCCCCTGCTCCCCCTGCTTCGCTATCGCTCAGCTTTCCCCCTCAATTGAGGGGGATGTAAGGGGGAGTTCCTCTATACTAAATACTTCTGGTTGTACTATTTCTATTCCAAGAAAACTTTCTGGGATATCTCCACTTTGTATATCTTCGAGCATTTCTTGTTTAAAAAGAGAATTTTCATCTACCGTGAGCTCGAAATAGTTTTCTGTCTTATTTGAGTAGAGAAAATTGAGCTTAAGTTTTGGATCAAATTTCCTAAGGAGCTTAAGCGTTTGAACGGCATTGTATTTCGTTTTGATCATGATGGTGTAGTCCCCTGATTTGGTTTCAAGAGAGTCCTGTATCGCTTCGACAGCTTGAGCTTTTTCCTCAGGTGTATCAGCGACTGTTTCTGATATATTATCTTCTACATTTTCGTACTTGGTTACTCAGGATACTATCTTGAGTACGATTACTTTTTCGGCTTCTTTTACTTTTTTACTTACTGCTGAGCTGGTATTTGCATCTCAGATTGCTTCCTGGGTTTCTTCTATATATTCTTTTATTTCTTGTTCTTTCTCTCTGAGTCTTTCTGATTGTTCTTCGTCTACTATTTTTGCATCTATTTTATCAATAGAAGCATCAACTACTTTTCATACTTGACCAAGTACTTGAATCGTTTGTTTTTTACTCGTTTCGAGCTTACTCTGAGTATCTGCAAATAGAGTGCCAATTTGAAATTGAGATACTAAAAAAAGCACCAAAAGTACGTGCGCTATTCCCTTCTGTATTTTCATGTTGCGAGGAGTTATATGTTAAAGGCGTGTAAGAACACTTATACACGAATATATAACTTTTGCAAATGTTTTGCAAGTTTTTTTTGAAAAAAAAGTACTCAATATTAAATTTTGAGTACTTTTTTCAAATATTCAGCTTGCTAAAGCAAGCCGTTGAAAACAATATATTCAACAGAATGCTTTAGCTTTCTGTATATTTTCACTAAAAATAGTTTATTTTATATATCCTCCAGCAAACCTATTGGTAAGCTGAACGAAATCACTTATATTTTCAAGTTCCCCGCCTCAAAGGAGAACCGCAGAATTGTATGAATAGAGAATCATATCTTTGAGTTTTTCAGACTTAATATCTTTCGTAAATTCTTCTTTTATAGACTGTACGAGTGGAGTATTCGGATTCAACTCTAGTACTCTTTTTTGTCCTGGGACTGCTTGTCACATTGCCTTCATCATTTTTTCCATTTGTGGATCGAGTCAACCTTCAGGAGTCTTAAGAGCAGATATCGCATCTCATAGTTTTTCATTGAGTTCTACTTTTTCTATCTTATCAGCAGATATAGTATTTTTGGTAAACTCAAGGAAATCCTTAAACTCTTTTTTTGTTTCTTCTTTCTTTTTTGTTTCCTCTTTTGATTCCTCTTTTAGATTAATATCATCTGCAGTAATAGGCTTGAGTTTCGATCCTTTATATTCAGTAAGTGCTTTAACTATCCAAGCATCTATTGGATCAGTGAGTAACAATACGTCCTCTTTGTTTTCTTTAAACTGTGCCAGATATGGACTTGCTAGTACCTCTGACTCCGATTTTCCGACTATATAATATATAGTTTTTTCTTCTTTATCTTCATTTTTTATAACCTTTGCTTTCTCAAGATATTCATCTAGAGTAACTCATTTTCAAAGATTGAGGCTCTTGAACTTGATTACTTCTGCTATTTCTTCTTTTAACTCTGGTTCGTAGTGAATTCATTCCTTTAATAATGAAACAAAATTTTCTAAAAATATATCATAATTCTCTGCATCATTCTTTAAGTTCTTCTTGAGTTCTCCAAGTACCTTTTTTGTTAATCATTTTTTTATTTTTTCTAGAACAGTATTTGATTGAAGTACTTCTCTACTGATATTGAGTGGAAGGTCGGTCGTTTCTACTACTCCTGAAACAAATCTTAACCAAACTGGTAGAAGTTCTTTTGCATTTTCAAGAATAAGTACATTCTGAATATAGAGCTTTGGTCCATATTCTGTTGCTGGGTCAGAAATATCAGCAAACATATTTTTTTGTTTTGGAATAAAAAGCAGTGATTTATAACTTACCATTCATTCTACATTTGCAGATATACTCGTAAGTGGCTCATTAAAGTCCATAGAGATAGATTTGTAAAAATTATTCAGCTCACCATCTTTAATCTCAGATTTTGCTTTTTTCCAAATTGGTTTTGTTTCATTTACTTGTTTGAGTTCCAATTCTTTTTTCTCTTTTTTCTTTTCTTCGTCATTTCTCGTATCAAGCTCTAACATCATAATTGGTACTCATACATAGTTTGAATACTTTTTAATCAATTCTCTTATCTTCCAATCTTCTGCTAATTCTTTATTTGCTTCATTTATAAAAAGAGTAATTTTTGTTCCTCTTGATTCTTTTTTTATTTCTGCAATATCATATCCACTTTTTCAGTCACTTGTCCATTTATGAGCCTTGGTATCAAGTGCAGATCTTGATTCTACTTCTACCTTATCAGCTACCATAAAACTCGAATAGAACCCTACTCAAAACTGTCCTATAAGGTTGTGAGCTCCATCTTCCTTTGCTTTTTGTAGTTTTTCTATAAATTCTTTGGTTCCTGATTTTGCAATCGTTCATAAATGAGACTGTAGTTCTTCACCTGTCATTCAGATACCATTATCAGTTATGGTAATAGTATTTTTATCCTTATCTGCTTCTACGGTTATTTGAAATTCAACATCATCTCATAAAAAGTTTGTATCAGTAAGAGATTTTAGTTTTGCTTTATCTACAGCGTCTGCTGCATTTGATATAATTTCTCTCAGAAATATTTCTTTATTTGAGTAGATTGAATGCGTCAATAGTTCCAATACTCTTCCAGTTTCTGCTTCAAAATTATGTGTAGTCATATTTTTTTATTAAAAATTAAATAAAATACTAGCACTTAAATATTTTATGTGCTAGTATTTTATAGTTTTTTGAATTTTTGTAAAGTGATTTTTAACGACTTTATTAACCCATCCCCAACCCTTCCCTAATATTAGGGAAGGGAGTAGAAAAAACAATTCCCTCCCTAATGTTAGGGAGGGCTAGGGTGGATTATTCTCTATTTCACTACATCTTTATACTTCCCTCTCCCTTTGTATTCTATAGTAATAGGAGTTCCGTGGAATCAGAAATTATCTCTGATTTTATTTTCTAGATATCTTTTATAAGAAAAATGGAAATGATTTGGATTACTTACACTAATAACAAACTTAGGTGGATTCACATCAACCTGTGATCAGTAATAGATCTTTGGTGAATGTGATTTTTTATTCCCAGTAGGTGGATGTTTATATACTACTTGTTCTATGAAATTATTAAAAATTCATGTCTTTACTCTTTTTATTCTTTCTTGCCTTATTTCAGATGCATTCTTCAGTATTTCATCTACTCTCTTCTTTTCAGTAGCAGAAGCAAATACTACTGATACCCAAGGAAGAAACTCTATTTTTGATTTTAGATAAGTAATATACCTATTCATCATAGTTTCCTTATCAACCCCTTCTTTTCAGAGTACCATATCCCATTTATTTATAACGATGATGATTCCCTTTTTTTCTTCTAATACTTTTGAAATAATTGAAAGATCCTGATGAACGATTCACTGGAATCCGTCCACTACTACCGTCACAATATCAGATCTGGTAATAGATCTATTGGTTCTCATAACTGACCAGTCTTCAATATTTCTTACTCAAATTTTTGATAGCCTTCTGATTCATGCAGTATCTATGAGTACATAATCTTCTTCTTTATATTTAAATTTTGTATCTATACTATCTCTCGTTGTTCCATCGAAATCTTTTACCATCACTCTATTTTTTCAAACGATTGCATTGATAAGTGAAGATTTTCATACATTTGGTCTTCCAACCATAGAAAGCTTGATAAAAGAGTCATCTATTTCTTCCTCTTTGTAGTTGAGTCATTTGTCTTTTAAAAACTTTGCAACATATCTTTTTATCTCCTTTATACCATTATTATGTGAAACAGATACGGGAAAAAAGTTCTCAAATCATCAAAACCCTGCTTGGCTATATGATTCCATTACTTTTGTCTCATTATCAGCTTTATTCGCAACTAAAATAACGTTTTTTATTGCTTGTTCCCTGATGATCTTCAAAATTTGTTCATCGAGTTCAGTAATTCTGTCATATTCAATAAGAAATATGAGTAAATCACTTTCAAGAATCGCATCTCTGGTTCTTTCTACTATATCACTTGCAATTTCATCAGTTTTTGAACCAATATCAAGTCCCCCTGAGTCTGAGATTATATACGTGAGATCATTTTCCTCATCATTATATTCGTACTCAGAAATATCCCTGGTCGTCCCAGCCTCATCTGCTACAATTGCTATTTTATGACCAGTATACATATTGAAAAAACTTGACTTTCCAACATTTGGCCTTCCTATTATAGTTACTTTTCCTAACATTTCCTCTAGTATTATTGATAATATACGTATTGTTAATGACAAGAAGTATATTGATTTTTTAGAATTTTCAATTTATTTTTCAAAATACTCTGTTTTTTGACATTTTGCAAGAAAAATGGGATAATAATAGTATCAAATTATATTATTATAAAAGTTTTATGACTCAATCAATACCAAGCAATTCACCAACAAGAATGAAAAATAGGAAAATTCTCTACAAAGTTCTTTGTAAAAGTACAGAACTTCAACAAGAAGATGTACAAAAAGAAGTAGATTTACTCCTTCCATTAGATCCATATGCTCCTGAAGATTCAGGTGATACGAATGAAATACCAATAGATGAAGAAAATTTGCAAAAAGTAGTTGAATATACCGTTCAAACAATAGGAAATACAACAGATATCCAAGAAGAAAATAATGATAAAGATGAAGTACGTAGCATACTTGAAATGCTTGAGACTCTTGGAGAAGTTATTGGAGACCTAGAAACCAATGAGTTATCTATTAGAAAGCTTCAAAGAAAAATAGACTGAAAAATAGACTGAAAAAAACATCGTTTGGAAGATGTAGAACTTTTGGAAGTTCTCGTTGATTTAATGCATGCATTAGGTATTCCTGATAGCATCATACAGGTTTCAGAAGAGTATATTGCGCAGGCAAAAAAAAGTGCTTTTTTGTTTACCTGAAAAAATTCGGTCCAAAAGATTGAGAAAGATATCAAAGAAGATGAATCACTTGGAAAAGATGGTATTGCTAATCTTATAAAATTACAAAAACGTATAGAAGGTGCTAGGAAAGCATGAGCTACAGATATAGAAATAAATAATGCGCATATCATTAAGCGCCTTAAAAATACTACTCTTCCCGAACATATTAAAAAAGACTCTGTTTAAAGAGACTGTCCAAAAAATACAGAAAGCTAAAGCATTCTGTTAAATATATATTTTTTAACGGCTAGCTTTAGCTAGCTCGCTATTAAAAACAGGGTCTTTTTTAATTAGAACTTTCCATTCCTCCTGAGAAATAAATATATAATCAACATAAACACAATACTCAGTCAAAGAAGACTGTAGATAAAACCAAGATCATTGGAAGGGAAGTCTATATTCATTCCGTAGAAACTCGTTATAAGCGTTAAGGGAAGAAAAAAAGCTGAGAAAATTGTCAGTACTTTTACGGTGAAATTCGTCTTAATATCCACCATAGATTTGAGAGCATCCTCAACACTATCAATACGCTCCCAGAGAATATCAACCTCACTCATTATCTGATTCAACTTATCCTCTCATTCCTCAAAATACGCTTTAATCTCATCACTATATAACTTTCCCATAATACTCTGAAGCTGCCTTGAAACCATAATTTGTGGCTTAAAAATATGCCTTAATAAAACAATACTTCTTTTTTTGACCATGATATCTTTTACGAGAGAACCACTTCAGCCCTCAAAAACCTTTGCTTCTAATTCTTTTATATCTAATCTAATAGCTTTTAGCATATCAAAACTCTTTTCAACCATCGACTGTATGAGTTCATATACTATATAGGGAGTCGTAATCTTTAATTCTTCAATATTAGAATTTGTTTTAATTTCAGAATATTTCTTAAATATATGATTTATTTTTGAAAAAGGAAAGTCTCTGAAAGTTATGAGGAACTTTTCACTCAAGAAAATATTAAACTCATTTGATTCATAGACCTTACCAACACTATTATACTTTGGGAAATGGAATACAATAAATATATAATCATCATATACATCAACTCTTGCTCTTTGGTTTCACTCCAAACAAGCCTTCAGATCAAGCTCATGAATATTATGTTTCTCTAAAACTTTTATAATATCCTTTTCAGCTAACCTCACACCATCAATCCATTTAATCCCATTTATATCCTGTTTGTGTAACATAAGCAAATATATTAAAAAATATTTGTATCTACTTTTAAAACAATCTCTAGAGGTTTTACGAATCTATCTCTTCTACAATTTTTATATGTAGTTCGTCTAATTGAGTATCCTCTACTGCTGAAGGTGAATCCATCATAAGATCCTGTGCCTTTCCAGATTTCGGGAACGCATATACTTCCCTAATATTTGTTTCGTCTTTAAGTATCATCATAAATCTATCCATTCAGATAGCAAATCATCCATGCGGAGGGACTCAGAATTGAAATGCCTCGTACATGGCTCCAAACTTCTCTTTTACTTCTTCTTCTGTTCTTCCAACTTTTTCAAATGCCTTTACGAGTGCCTGAATATCATGATTTCTGATCGATCCTGAGAGTATTTCATACCCATTACATGCAAGATCATATTGTACTGATTCTACTTCGAGTAGATTTTCTTTATTAAAAGCTTCTACTCATCATTTTGGCATTGAAAAAGGATTGTGTCCAAAATCTATTTTTCCAGTTATTTCATCTTGTTCGAACATAGGGAAGTCAGTAACCCAGCAAAATGCAAGAGTATCCTTATCTGCTAATTCTAAAAGTTCTGCTAAGTGAACTCTAAATTTTCCCATATAATTACATACTACATTCTTTTCACCTGCTCAAAAGAAAACCACATCTCCAACTTCTAAGTGAGTAAGCTCAACTATTTCTTCTAAATCTTTTTCTGTGAAAAACTTATTCAATGGCCCCTTTAAACCATCTTCCTTCATTTGAAAATATCAAAGTCCATGCGCTCAGAATTGTTTTACGTACCCTTCAAAGTTCTTCATTTGAGTTTTTGAGAAAACTCTATCTCACCCGACTACTTTTATAGCTTTAATTCTATTATTTACTTTGTCTGAAGCAATTCAAGAGAATATTTCATTGGTAGACCTTGCAAATATATCAATCACATCAACCAATTGCATATCATATCTCAAGTCTGGTTTATCTGTACCGTATTTTTCTGTAGCCTCTAGGTGAGTCATACTATAAAACTTCTCATCAAGAATCTTTTTATCTGAAAGCTCTCATACCGTATCTCTCATAAAATCTTCTACGACAGCGAATACATCTTCCTGTTCTACAAAGCTCATCTCACAATCTATTTGATAGAACTCACAAGCATGTCTATCTGCTCTTGGGTCTTCATCTCTAAAACAAGGTGCCACTTGAAAGTACTTATCAATTCCCCCTACCATAAGTAATTGTTTATATTGTTGTGGTGCTTGTGGGAGTGCATAGAATTTTCCCGGGTGGATTCTTGAAGGAATAAGAAAGTCTCTTGCTCCTTCAGGAGATGATGAAGTAAATATTGGAGTCTGAACATCTAAAAAATCACGACTAGAAAACCAGTTTCTAGAGAAACTAAGAAACTTTGAACGAAATTTTACGTTGTCTAAAACATATTTTCTTCTAAGATCTATATATCTATGTTTATATCTGATTTCTTCATTTGCGGTATTGCTATGACTATCGAGTTCAAATGGAGGAGTTTTTGATTTTGATAAAAGGGTTACTTTTTTTGTAATCACCTCAATCTCTCCCGTTACCATATTTTTGTTACTCTGACCTTCAGGTCTTGATCTTACAGATCACTCTACTTGGATAACATATTCACTTCTAAAGCTATCAGCTAATACATGTGCATCCTTATCATCTTCAGGATCAAATACAACCTGAGTGAGACCGTATCTATCTCTGAGATCAATAAAAATTATCCCTCCATGATCTCTTCTATTACTTACCCAACCAGAGAGAGTTACTGCTTCTCCAATAGTTTCTTTCGTTAATTCACCACAGTTATGAGTTCTTAGCATCTGTTCTTCACAATTAGAAATTAAAAAAATATGCGAATATTATATAAAAAAAGGCTAAAAAGCAAAACTTTTTAGCCTAGGGAGAGAGAAAAATTAGAAATTGAAAACATCAACTACTTTTCCGTTTACAGAGATGTTATCCTCACTTGAGAGTATAATTGGTTTATGGAAATCATCTTTTGATTCTGGAAGGAGATACACATTCTCAGCATCTTGCTTGTATTTTTTAATTGTTGCTCATCCATTTACTATAAACAAAAAAGCATCTTTTGAATTGGTATTTACTTCATCTTTTTTTACGAGTATATAACTTCCATTTTCTACTGATTTTCCTGATACTTCAAAGTTATTCATAGAAGTTCCCTCAACTTTGAGAACAAAATAATTGGTTTCATCTCAAGAGATAATTTTTTTGGATATTGGAAGTACTCCATATTCTGACTGTGATGCTTCAACGAGTGGCGTTCCAGCATTCGCATACCCGAGAATTGGTATGTTCAGTGTTGATTGAAATCATATACTGTTTCCAAGAGTTATCCCCCTATACCCACTTCCTCTCGTCAAAAAACCTTTTCTTTCAAGATTTTCTAAATACTGTACCACTCACCTTTTTGATTTTTGAGCGAGGAGTATAGTAAGCTCCTCAATAGTAGGAGATTTTCCATTTCTAGATATGAAATCTGTGATAACGTCTAATACCTTTTGTTGTTTCTCTGTAAGCATAATATATTTTATAAAAAATAATATATACTGAGTATATACATATTTTTTTATAGGTCAAGAAAAAAAATAGCCGAAGCTATTTTTTGTTAAAAAAAGTGTTTGGTAAAACGATTAAGATTCTGATGTATCGCTTTCCCCATTAAGAATATCAAACATTTCATCTCATATTTTCCTAAGAACTTCTTTTCATTCTCATAGAACTCAACCATCATATAAGTATATATTTCCATCTTCAGCCTCTCAAAAATTTGCAGGAAAATTTGAAAAAGTATGCTTAAAGTTTTGCCTATACTTTTCATCTTTTATTATATTATCAGCAATATGTTTTACAAACTTTATAAGTCTCCCTTCTCTACCTGAACTTTGAATTTTCCCAAGTTTTTCCATTGCCTCTTCAGTAATTCAAGCTCATTCAAATATCTTTAATTTTTTCTGAACATTAATTAATCATATGTCTTTCATTTCTGTATTTGCAATTACCTCCTTTATTTGTGGTAAAACAGACTTTAATTCATTAATAATATTATTGTGTAATTCATTACCGGTATCTTTTATTGATTCTAGATCTTCCCAACTTTCTATCCCTAAAGACCTTAGATTAATAGTATTAGTTAATATTTTTGTTTCACTCAATTCTAATTCTGATTTATTTTCATCCTCTCCTTGCTCTCATGTAATAACTTTAAAAATAAAGTTTTCTGATAAAATTCCTGTTCTCTGTGTTCCCGTAGTATTTATATTTATACCCATTATTGTATTGTTATATATTATATAACATATATAATATCATACTTAATAATATCAGTCAAAAATAGAAAAAAATTAACCTTAAAATTAAATAAAAACCAAAGAAGTAACTTTAGTTTTTATTTAATTTTAAGGTTTCCTATTTTGTATTTACTTTAAAAAGCTTTTCTTTATGTATATTATCAGAGTATTTCTTTTTATGATTTAATATTTTCTCACTCTTTGACTTTGAATCGTTAACCTTATATGAAACTACGTAAGAAAGTTTCTTACCCTTTTCTTGAATGTTTAGCCATTCTTTTTTTGACAAAATCTCATACTTCAATTTATTACTAGGAATAGATTGCAAATGACCCCAGTATGTTTCCCATGTTCTTGATAATATATATTCATGCTTTGGAACTGCTTTATCAAAAAGTTCTGGGTTTCAATATATATTATATCATATATTAGTATGCAAGTAGAACACATGAGATATATTTATTTCTGCCATAGTAGCTTTCGCTTTTTTAATGACTTTATCTACAATCTCATCATATGAAGATCACTGACATAATTTTTTAAAGTTTTTTAATACTATATCTGCATTTTTTATATCAAGATCCAAGTTATTTACATATGTAACTACTTGAAGAGCTTCAAAATTTCAATCTACTAAATTTTTAATATTTCATATATTCCCCTCTAATATATACTGAATCTCATGTTTTTTAAATCCAGGTGATGGAATCAAAGTTTTTTTACATACCTCTTCAATACTCTCACTCAAAACTCATACCATTATATCCCTATCTATTTTTTTCACATTTGCATCATACTCATCTTGAAAACCAAAAGTATGTTTCCACTTTTCACGCTGTAAAGACATTATATGATCTCCCGTTGTAACCTCACCTGTTTCAAGGTTTCTTACTATAAGATTGTCAGAAGGACCAACTATTGCTTTTTGTATATTAATTTTTCAAATATTGATATTAAGCTTTTTATTATTTTCCAAGTATTGAATAATCTCATTCTGACTCTCTAGAATGTCCGATAAAAAAGAATCTTGAAAATCTCCAGAAGATAAATTTCTGAGATCATCTATTGAACTTATACCAAGAGATTCAAATGTAACAGTTTTTGGAGAATGATTTTTTATTGCATCTGAATCATCTGCCTGTATCTCAAGTTTATTTTCAAACTCATGTTGGCCTGAGAGAGGTATTTTTAAAACTGATTTTCATACTTGAAAAACAACTCTTTTATCTCCTTCTCATATTTGCTCCAACCCTTCATTAGATACTAGCTCGTCCAGTTTTAAAACCATAAAAAATCATTATATAGTATATATAATGATTTTACCATATTTAAAATTATGAGTCAAAAAAATGAAGTTTATTTATCAGTTATCCATAACAAAACTGTGGATTTATAATCTCTTGTATTTCCCTCTCATTCTTATCAATCAGAATCCTAATATTACTTGCAATATCAATAAGTATAAAGCTTATTTCTCATTTTCCTTCATCTACTTCAGATATTTTCAAATTCATTCCTGATATCTGCCCTGCAGCATTATCTCACCTTAAACCTATAGACATATTTAAATCAAATTTAGATGCCAAGATACTGTTAATATGATTTACTATAGAGCTGCTTAACAAGACCATTGATTCATCTGATAGATCCCAGAAAAAATCTAATATTGTGTCTCCTTCTATGAAAGGTAATTCTGCTATCACTCATTTGAGAGTAGAACACACTGTACTTTGTGATAGTACTTTTCATGGTGTTTCAAGTATCTGAATTTTTACTTTTTCTACTTTCATTTCACCAAAAGAACATTTTAAGCTTGGTAAGCATTTTCTAGGTATTAGAATTGATGGTGTATTAAATCTAAAAGTTCACATAATTTGAGAAACTTTTTTTTGAAAACTATTATAAACAGAAACAAACTCCCTTGATATATGATATGATTTTATACAAATCTTATCTTTTCTATATATATCGCTTTCTTTACTATAAAGGTCTCGATTATAACCATTTTTATGGTTAGTATCAACTGTATGTATAATCTCTAAATTTTGTTTTGACATGCTATAGATGATATATAAATTTATTTTTCAAAAAATTTATAATAAAATATTATAAAAAGTCAATATTATTTACTTAGATTACCCCGATTTTTCACAAAATAAAGTCTAAGAAAGACTTGACACAGCGATGCAGACTAGAATAGAAGTATATACCCTTTAACTTCTATTTTTTATGAGTAAAATATTAACAGATA
>Ga0228663_1000082_pt1 | contig 38420 bp, 32 predicted proteins | sample 77DmetaG_FD_183630 | JGI IMG/M metagenome (GOLD analysis project Ga0228663, IMG submission 183630) | Seawater microbial communities from Monterey Bay, California, United States - 77D | ecosystem: Environmental > Aquatic > Marine > Coastal | place: USA: California | collected 2016-10-07
TTTACAAAACGATCTGTATCAATAATATGAATCATCAATTTACCTAGATCAGGATTCTCTGGTAATTTTGGCTTTTCTTCACCATTAAGTCTATATTTATGTATAGCACCGAATGGAAGAGGGTTGTAATTTGTAGCTACAAAATGTTCTACAACTTTATCTTCACCTTTAACTTTAACTATTTCCTTTCTAAATTCAAAATCAATATAAGTTTCATTTTTTGATGCATCTTTAGGTGTACTTCTACATACATATTTCTTTGAAGAAGGAAAATCTTCACGTGGAGAAGGCGTAATTTGACAATAACTGTCTATATCATCAAACTCATCTCCTAGATTTACATCAGATGTAAAATACTCTTTTGTAGAAACAGACGCCTTTGTAAATCCTCTTTTTGCCAAATTATTACATAAATGAATCAAAATACCTTGTTTGGAATTATCATCTTTTGCTTGATTAAAATAGATCAAAGAAGATGTTTTTCCTGCTCCACTAGCTCCATAGCCAATCATAAATACAGGTATTCCTAAGATCAATTGCTCCTCCACTTCTTTCATTTCATCAGCAATTTGTTTATTACTTTTGGTATGTGGAAAAATCTGTTGAAAAGCACCAAATACATATTTCTTTTTATATTTTGTAATCGATTTTATGTCGTCTATTCTTCCTGCATCTATGTTATAATTTTTAAACTTTTCATCTATTTTATGTTTCAAATCATCAAGACTAGGAATATATTTAGCCGGCAGTCCAAGATTAGGACTTACATTAGCTTTACTGCCTTTGCTAATATATTCAGATTTACCTTGCAAATCATCTGGTAATGTATAAGATTTCACATCCGCACCTCGAAGTGGCCAATAACCATCGTCTTTATTATCCAATATGCTAAACCCTGATAAAAATTCTGATAATTTTGAAGTGGGACCTTTCTTCTTCTCATCTCCCTCTCTTTTTTCATAATACGGAAAATTATCATCTCTATACCCTAATAACATTGTATCGGACTTTTTATTAATATTATTTAACATTGGTTCAAAACGCTTATTATAAGTCGTGTTCGATTCAAAATTATTTATTTTACAAAATGTTAATAATTTTTTAGAAGAAAGACCTTTCATAACTCCATTTAAATCTTTTATAAAATTTGGAGAATTACCCATATTCTTCAATAAATCTTTAAGTTTATTATCGTTATATCTTTTTATAAAATTTTCCATATGTGTTAATAAAATATTAATGAGCACTTGAGCATTCACGTCCAGCTCAAAATCTTTAAGATATATTTTTTCTAATAATGCACGAAATTTCTCAACATGCACAACAATTGTTGTATTATCCGCACCTAACTGTTTAACACTATCTCTTTCTTTCAAGAGATTTATATAATTAGACTTATCTTTATTTAATAACCTAGTTCTTATCTCTTCCGGGTTTCCTTTTTCACGATCTTCTAGTGTTGTTGTCATTGCTTTTATAAAAGGTTTCTCTGCTTTCCCCTTTAAAAAAGTAACCTTCAACATATTTGTAAAAACGTCGTAAAAATTAGTTGCTGTTGTTTCGGTAGAACTTATACTTGGAACTGTCATTCCCATTAATTTTTTTATATCTACTTTTGGAGTAAAAGAATTAATTCTTAAGACTACAGAATTACTTAAATATGTATTAATAAACTCAATAAACTTAACAACAAGGGTTTTCCATGTTTCTTTTAAGTCGTTATTATTTTCGCCACCTCCTACTAACTCTTGAAAAGATGTAGAATTTTGTATTTTAGTAAGCAATTCACCTGTTTCTATGGTTTGTTCCTTTGGTTCAACAATTTCGATTTCTTGTTCTTCTGTTTCTTTATTTAAATTTGTATCTAAATCATTATCATCATCATCTACAATTTCGTCTTCGCGTTCTTTACGTTCAGCTTCTTCCTTTTGCTTCTTTATTAATTCAGCAGCTGCAGCATCTTTTTCTAGTTGAAGTCTTTTCTCCTCCTCTTCTCTCTCTATCGCTAATTTAGTAGCAGCGGCTGCTTCTTGTTCAGCAGCAACACGGGTAGCTTCTTGTTCAGCAGCAACACGGGCAGCTTCTTCTTCAAGTTTTATGCGAGCAGCTTCTTCTTCTTCAAGTTTTATGCGAGCAGTTTCTTCTTCTTCAAGTTTTTTGCGAGCAGCTTCTTCTTCAAGTTTTTTGCGAGCAGTTTCTTCTTCAAGATTTATGCGAGCAGCTTCTTCTTCTTCAAGTTTTTTGCGAGCAGCTTCTTCTTCTTCAAGTTTTTTGCGAGCAGCTTCTTCTTCTTCAAGTTTTTTGCGAGCAGCTTCTTCTTCCTTTTGCTTCTTTATTAATTCAGCAGCTGCAGCAGCTGCAACTTGTTTGGCTATTTGTTCTTCCTCCTCTTTCTTTGCTAATTCAGCAGCGGCTGCTTGTACCTGTATTTCAGCTTCTTCTTTCTCTTGATTTTCGCGTTCTTCACGTTCTTTTCGTCTTTGTTGTTCTTCCTCTTTCATTTTTTCTATATTTTTATTTTCGAGAGAATCTTCTGTCATTTTTGTTAAAGAAATAATAAGTTTTCGATCATTATATTCAGAATTCCCTTTATACAAATCACCACCTTTTTTGATAACAAATACATGTTCATCATTAAATATACGTTGTGCTAGAAGTTTTGTCCAATCTATTTTTTCTTTATTTAAACAATCAATATTAATTTCCTTAGCACAATTATCTTCAATAGAAAAAAATTTATTATTTGGATCGTCCAAATCAATCGCATTATCATTTTCTCCAAATTCATGAGTTTTTGATGTTAAATAAAAAACCATTTTTGGATCTTTAGGATCTTCAATTGAAAAAACAAATAATTTACCCATTACTTGAGTCCTTTAATATAATATACTTGTATTTTTAATTTAATTAAAAACGAATTTATATTTATATAAATGGAAGTTCACCCTAAAGAATTTTGTATCTTAATTGCGTCACATATATCGTATACACATCGCATACCGTATTTAATCGAGTGTTTAAAATCTCTTGTTCAACAAAAAGTAAAAATTCCCGTATATTTATCTATATCCTTTGCGTCTGAACAAATCAAAACAAATACCCTAAACCTTATCCATAATGAACACGATTTGCTTAATTGTGGTTTCTTATTTATATTAATTAAAAGTGAGAAAACGCCACAAATGAGGCATTTTTATTCTATATTAGAGAATCTAAATTATCAATATGAATGGATCATGTTTTGTGACGATGATGATTCTTATCACGAAGAGCGAACTATGCGAATCATTTATTGTATCGAAAAATCCAAACAAATGATCGAACCTAGACATAAATTGTGCGGTGTCTATGAAAGTCCTTTTGATGTTATTCATGAAAAACAACGCCATGAATACTGGTCCTATTGTGTTCACCGTGATCTTATAAAAGAATTCTACAAAACCCTAGAACCATACCCCGAAATTATCGATAATAAATGTTGTGATGTATTGTTTGCCGAGTATTTACGTCGAACAAAAGAAACTTACCTATTTTATCAATTAAAACAATCATTTTACAATTATCGAAATACAGACAACGATACAAGCGTGACCGGATATATACAAAATAATAAATTTAAATACTCAAATATTGGAAATCCCCCCGAAGAAAATAGTGAATCCTGGCAAACATATATCGACGCATGGAATGAGCATGTTGAGTCGAATCTTTCCGTCTATTTACACGATATTTATTTACGTACACTCGTAGGAATGGATTTTGACAGTATTTTGAAAAATGAATTTCTAAATAATCACGTGCTTATTCCTTTTATGAAAGAAACTATTATTAATAGAATGTTACAGTTACATATGAATGTACTGAAAGCAGCTAATATGGTTTATCATATAAAAACTGACTCGTGGAATGCTCTGAAAAATTGATATTTCTGACCCCCTTTTTATTATATAAAACCCACAAGTATGAGTACAACAGTTTATCCTCCCCTAGCTAGCAAGCGTTATCTTGTTTTTGACGTAGAAACGAATGGTCTTATGCCATCTCGTGTTCCATATAAGTCCTCCAGTTCTAAAATTAATGATTATCCATACATTCTTCAACTAAGCTTTGCGATTTATGATGTACATGAAAAGAAACTGATTCAACAATTTGATTCGTATGTCGATGTTCCTGATGATGTACCTATTTCTGAGAAAATTACCAGTCTTACTGGAATTGATAGAAGTATGTGCAAACAGGGAAAACCTATTATTGATGTACTGGAAAAGTTTTACGAAGCCTACATGTTTTGTAATGGTCTGGTTGCGCACAATATAGATTTTGATGAAAAGGCAATTCAAGTTTCTATCGAGCGTTATCGAGATGAGATTACAAAAAAGTGCCCCCACATCTTTTCCTGCTTTCAACCGATGTACGAAAAGCTCCATGAAGTGGATCGTTATTGCACCATGAAAAAGGGAACAGATTTGTGTAATATCATGGTTGAATACGACGTAAAGAATTCCACTTCCGGTGAAAAGCGTGTGAAGAAGAAGTGGCCACGATTGGAAGAATTGCATAAACATTTGTTCCCAAATGAATCTTTGAGCGGTTTGCATAACTCTATGGTCGATGTACTTGTTTGTTTGCGATGCTTTTTGAAAATGAAATTTAACACAGATCCAGGATCTTTTATTTAATTGTAAATATATTAAAGAAAAAAACGTGTATATACATAATGGAAACAGCTGAAGAAAAAATTCCTATTAATATTGAATTAAGTGAAGAAGAAAAAAAAATGTGTAATGCTAGTTATAATGAAGTATTACTTTTTTATTTGGTAAATCCGACTGTTTTTCTAAGTCACGTATATGATTCTGTTTCCAATATGGAATGGAAATTCTATTTTTAAATGTATGCGGATCAAAAAATAATTAATGTTATAGTGAACTAATTATTTTTTATTGTACTTTTTATTATATTTCTTCTTATTTGAACGTCTTTTGTTCTTTCTTGATTTGACCTTTGTTTTGCAATTTCCTTTGCGGCTCTTGCGACACTTACGTCCTCCTTTACGAGTTTTGCGTTGTTTTTGACCTCCGCTGGTGTCTTCGACGTTCATAGTATTATCATTATCAGCAGATTCTTTTTCTCCATCTTCATCTCCTGTTAATTCAGTTTGAGCATCTTTGGCTTCTTCTAATTCTTTTTTAGCAGCGTTTAATGCTTCTAATAGCTCGTTTTGTTTGTTAATAAATTCTGTTTTCTTTTGTATTTTAAGTATTTGTTTTCCCATGCTCTCAAGTTTGCTCTCATCGAATTTAATTTCCATTTTATCAGTTTCTTGTTCTTGTTCTACACGTTCTTCACTTCCAGGCAACCCTTTTTTCATTTCCTCAATCATTTCAATTAAATCACCATATAATGCTGCATCTATACCTTTAATATACTCGGTATGTTTTTTTCTTGCATCATTTATATTCGCAACTATTAATTGTGAAAGTGCGGTAAGTGACTCTACTGTACCGCTAAAAGTTATATTATTTCTATCTAAAAATTCTTGTATTAATAAACTACCTGCAGCAACACTATCTTTAGTAAACAATAAAATAGCTACAAATTTTGAACCATATTCTAAACTAGATTCAATTATTTTATTTCTTATCAAAAAAGAAACTAATTCCTTCTGACAACGATCAGCTAATTTTTTAAAATCGTTAAAAATTGTTTCTGCGTCAGGTATAGCAACTATAGTTGATTCAGGCATAAGTAAATCTCTTAATTTTTGTCCTATTTTTTGAACTGCCTCAATAGGATTTCCGCCTTTCATCATTTTTCCTTTTCCACCGTTAAAATTTCCGTTATATCCATCTTCAAAAGCATCATGTATCTGTTTTGCTTCAGCTATATTACACTGTATGCTTCGTGCATAATCTTGATACCTTCTATAAGATTCATTTTGATAAATCGCAGCATCACCGTAAATGTTATAATCTTCATATTTAGGGTCGCCAAAAGCTTTAGTTGGTCCTCTCTTTTCGCCTCTTTTTTGTTCCATATTTAAATATATATAATATAATAATAAAATATTTTATATATCTCTAAACTTATCCTGAACACATCTCACAAATTTCGTCTTCTGTTTCTTCAACTAAACTATTGTTTCTATGTTTTTCAGGTTCAATCGTAAATTGTTGTGCCTGGTGTCTGGCTCTACGACGCAAATAGTAAATGCCCGTTTTCAATCCCTTCGACCATGAATAAAAATGCATCGATGTAAGCGTGTTATAATTAGGATCTTCCAACCACAAGTTCAAACTTTGACTTTGACAAATAAAGGCACCTCTATCCGCCGCCATATCAATCAAATCACGCATCTGCATCTCCCAAACCGTTTTATACTTTTCACGAATATGCTCTGGAATCATTTCCAACTGTTGAATACTACCATTATTTGCCACAATATTGTTTTTAATCTTTTCATTCCACAATTCTAATTCCAACAAATCCCGCATCAAATACTTATTTGCTAAAATAAACTCTCCAGCAATCGTTCTGCGACTATAAATATTACTTGTGATTGGCTCGATGCATTCATTATTTCCCAAAATTTGTGATGTAGACGCAGTTGGCATCGGTGCCAATAACAACGAATTACGAATACCATGCGTACTAATTAACTCTTTCAATAAATTCCAATCATATCGTGCACTCGGTGTTACATTCCACATGTCGAATTGCAAAATGCCCTTTGATACAGGTGAACCTTCAAACGTACTATATGGTCCTTCTGTTAGCGAAATTTCTTGACTACATTCAAGTGCTGCATGATAAATCGTTTCAAAAATATCCTTATTCAATTGTTTGGCGTCGTCCGATGTAAAGGTGAAATTCATCTTGAAAAACAAATCCGCCATCCCTTGTACTCCAATTCCAATCGGACGATGACGCATATTGCTCTTGTGTGTTTTTTCTGTAGGATAAAAGTTTACATCAATAATACGGTTCAAATTATAAGTAACCACTTTTGTAACCGCATGCAACTTTTCATGATCAAAAAATACATTTTCAGGATCCGTATCATTCACAAAATTAGGCAACGAAATACTTGCCAAATTACAAACCGCCGTTTCTTCACTATCCGAATACTCAATAATCTCTGTACATAAATTACTCGACTTAATCATACCCACATTCTGTTGATTTGATTTGCGATTGCAAGCATCTTTGTATAACAAATAAGGTGTTCCTGTTTCCATTTGAGCATCCAATACTTGAAACCACAGATCACGCGCCTTAACCGTCTTTTTTCCTCTATTTTCACCTTCATATTTCTCATACAGTTCTTTGAATTCATCACCATATACATCGGAAAGACCCGGACATTCATCTGGGCACATAAGTGTCCAATCTCCGTCCTTTTTCACACGTTCCATAAACAAATCAGGAATCCAAAGTGCATAAAACAAATCGCGCGCCTTCAATTCTTCATCACCATGATTCTTGCGCATTTGCAAAAAGATTTCAATATCTCCATGCCATGGCTCCAAATAAATGGCAAAACTACCGTTACGCTTTCCACCACCTTGATCTACGTACTTGGCGGTATTATTAAATACTTTCAACATCGGTACAATTCCATTCGACGTTCCATTTGTTCCGCGGATTTCACTACCTGATGCCCGTACATTATGAATATGCAATCCAATTCCACCTGCCCACTTGGAAATCATCGCACAATCCTTGAGAGTATTATAAATACCTTCGATACTGTCACTTTCCATGGAAAGTAAATAACACGACGACAATTGCGGTTTGGGAGTACCTGCATTATAAAGTGTCGGTGTGGCATGTGTAAAATATTTTTGTGACATGTAATCATAAGTTTCCAATACTTTCTCAATATTGTCTTTATGAATGCCCAAACTAACACGCATCCACATATGTTGAGGACGCTCTACTATTTTATTACTGACTTTCATTAAATACGCTCGTTCTAGCGTTTTGAAACCAAAATAATCAATCAAATAATCACGGGTATAATCTATAGTTGTTTCTAAAATTTCTCTATGTTTTTCTACGATATCATACATTTCTTTTGTTACAATTGGACTGTCTTTATTATGAACATCTTTATTGTTATATAATTTACTTATTACTTCAAATAAGGTGCTGCTTGTGTCTTTATGGTGATTAGAGACAACAATTCGTCCAGCTAATATATTATAATCAGGGTGAGTCGATGCCATCGAAGCACACTGTTCGGCCGAAAGCTCATCGATTTTTGTAGTAGAAATACCTGAATACAATTGATCAATTACTTTCATGGCCAGACTTGAATAATTAATTTTGATATTTGCTTCTTGGCCAATTGTTTTAATGCGCTTTAAAATTTTATCGAAAGCTACATACTCTGACTTGCCATTACGTTTTGTTACATACATTTCATCATCTGCACTCATGACTATTAATATGTAATGGCAAATAAATTTTATATACTTTTTACAAATGTAAATATAAGATGAAAATAAATTAATGTAAAATAATAATAAAAAATTGATATTATTATTTAAGAAATTAAAATATAACAAAATAAAACACTACAATTAATAATTATGGTAGCTCCTCCTAGATTTGAAAGAAGATTTAATAGTTCCGAAGTACCAAGAAATGACCAAAATTTGCACGATTATGTAAATAGCTTATCAGATGATGCTGCAGTTGAATATATATTATGGCGTACACAACTTAGCAGAGAATATATTGCACAACATGGAGACGCAGTAGATGAACATCGTGAATTTATTAATAATTATTCGCATGATGATGATCTTCGCACATTAGCTTTAGAATTGGGACTGGATCAAGAAGATTATGAAAACGAAAATATAGTAGGACTTTATAATGAAGACGAAGAATACTCGGACGAAGAAGACTCAGACGAAGAAGAAGAACAAAACGAACAAGAAGAACAAAACGAACAAGAAATATCTTCCATAACATGGTACCCTGTTGCTCAATAATAAAACAAAAACAACTATTCATTTGTAATATATTGCCCTGTAAAGCTCGAGTCTTCAAACTGCTGTATTGATGGATTTAAACTATTCAATACTTCTTTTATTGAATCTAAACTTAAATAAAAAAGTTCATCAATATCCAATTCTTTTCTAATTTCATCAATACTACGCTCGTGTGCAATCAATTCATCATAAGTCGGAATCGAAATTCCATAAATATTCGGATAACGTACAGGTGGACTACAACTAATAAACGTTATTTTTTTTGGATTTCCCTTTCGAAGTTCTTTTATAATATGTTTACATGTATTTCCCCTTACAATCGAATCATCAATCACCAAAACATTCTTATTTTCAATCAAAGAATGCATAACCTTTATTTTGGAAATGTTTTTTAATATTTCATTTCCCTGATTAATAAACGTGCGATGGGTATATCTATTTTTTATAACAGCATGTTTAACAGGTTTATTTAATAAATAAGCCACCGATGTTGCTGTTATGATACTTGTCATCGGAATAGGTACCACAATATCGATTTTTTTAATCGTATTATTATCTAATAATTTTACTACTTTCTCAGCGATCTTTTCTCGAAATGAATATACCAAAATATCATTAATATAGGATTCTGGATTTGCAAAATAAATATATTCAAAAATACATGGTTTTAGCGGTTCTTTAAATAATTGTTTTTTAAATATTTCTAATTTTGTATTAACAATCATGATTTCTCCATTTTTTATATCTTCAAAATGATCATGATTATAAAATGCATTTGTTTCTGAAGCAATAGAAACAGAACTATCAGATTTTGAATAAGAAAGTGGACGTATTCCATATTTATCTCTGAATCCAATCAAGCCATAATCACTTATCATAATTATAACAGAAAAACTACCTTTACATTTTTCACATATTTGTGAAATAGTAGTAACTATATGATCATTTGTAAGTAAAGAAAAATCTCTTTCAATAAAATGATAAAATAAATTTAATATTAATTCACTATCAGACGTACTATTTGCATATATTTGATGCGCATTCAAAAATTCTACAATTTCTTCTTTATTCGTTAAATTCCCATTATGAACTAATGAAATACCATACGGCTTTAATATAGAAAATGGCTGAATTTCATTTCGACTATTTGAACCACTTGTAGGATATCGAACATGAGCTATTCCCATATTTCCAGAAAAATTTTTCAAATCTTCTATATGAGAATTTATAAGGCCCAATTTTTTCGATTTGAATGTTCTTTTTGTCAAACTAGAAAAGAATATAAAACCACTCGAATGTTGACCTCTGTGTTGTAAATAAAAAAGTGATTTATATAGTTCATCTACTATGCTATTTGAACTATCGATTATGCCGCTGATTCCACACATACGTAAATATACTACCCTTTTATTATTTAACTTCCTTATCTTATTTACTTATTTTAGATAATAAGTAAATACATGATTTATGCCCATTCTTTTTCGTCTATTTGTATCATGCAACCCCCCTTTTCATCCGCCGAATTGCGACGTTTCTTACTTGCACGATGCTCGTATCCGTCCACTCGTTCTTTCACTATAATGTTCCATGTATTTTGAATTTTAGATAAACATGTATCAAACCAATCTCTATTCCGTTTAATCAATATGCACGAAAATTCGTCCAAATAATAGTAATCGACTTTTGTCAATATAAATTGATGATGTTTCTCGATTTCTTTATCAATATATGCATCCAAATCAGTAGATAACAGATTTAATGGAGCATACACATAAGTAATCTTATTGTTTGCAAGAACTTGTTCATTTTTACTCATATCACAAGGCTTGAATTTGGGTAAAAATTGTAATATAGCCCCCTTATATTCATGTTCTCTATCAGACAAAAACTGTTCTTTTGTTTCAAATTCTTTTATACGCGTTTCTACAAAATCACATTCATCCAAATCACAGACTTCCATTTGTAATTGTGTTTGAATCCAATATTCTTGCTTTGGTATACATGTAATTTCGCGATTATAAATATTCTTGATTTCGAGCATCCTTCCATACCGCAAATTTAACGGATCAATATTTATGCCATCTGGCGAAGCCCCAATAAAACTGTGTTTGGGATGTGGTAAACAACCAAATTCGCCTATTTGTGTACGAAACATATCTTCGTAAATCATGATTGTGACTGGTTCGTATTTGACCCCCCAATATAATGGGCCACTTGTTACAGCAAATTCGAAGTTAACCTCTTCAACTGGCCTACATTTTTCATATATCAAACTATTTACTTGAGACTCTGTTCCAAATACTTTCCATAAACTACTTGCTGTGATCAAATTATATCTATATACATACCATTCTTTCGATTTTTGTTCAGGTTGTTCGAGCTGTTGTAAATGATCAATCTTTTTTTTCATTTTTTCTATTCTATCCGGATCAATATAATTTTCTTCAATAGTGATTGAGTTTGACCGCATCGGGACTCTGTGAAATGTGAAATAATTGTTTATATTTTCTTCCACAAAATCATGTAAATCTAAATATTCGTCTGTTGTTTCTTCTTGCTCTTGATAAATATCTGCATATATGAGGTCTTTATATACAAGATCCGTAATCGAATCAATCATATTTTCATGAAAATATGGATTGCTCATATGTATCAAATTTATGTCTAAATAATTTTCTATTAATTCTTGTATCGTTGTCTGTAAATCGTTTATTTCATCCTCATTGAAGGATTCCATGTGTAGCTAATAAAGTCTATTAATTTATTTCTATATTATATTTGAAATAGATTAACATACGTCACTCTTTGGTGAACCGCTTTGCTTCTCTTTTTTCTTTGGGGCCAACGATTTTAACGTGGATACACGCTTTGCATCTACAATTTTTAAAGTAAAGTTTTTATTTACCTTATTGAAGTGTAAAGATGGTATTGACAAAATACTCTGCATTTCTTTATTGTAGTTGACATCTTTGGTACGATTCAAACGATTCTTCTCCAAACAATTTGTGAAAAACATTTTAAGTGATTTGATATCTTTTACTGGCATACCATGTTCCTTTCCGTATCTTTCAGCATAAGAATGTAGCAACTGCCTTTTGATATTTTTATCCAGCTTCATCCAGGATTCTGTTTTATTGTGTTGACGTTCTTGCTCCAATATAGAATCTATATTTAACAAGTTGGCCTCTTCTGGCATGGAAAGCATTTCTTGATTATTTTCTAAACTCATGTTTAGCGCGTTGTCTTTAAATATTATATCAATAAATGTTTATTACCTTTTATTAAGTGTTTATTTTTCCGGCCTCTTTTACGGAGTTTTTGTCTATCACGACTTCTTTCATTATGTTTTTTACGATTTTATCATCTTGTTTTTCTTCATCATTCCCTAGAGTATGAAGTGAAATTTTGACAAATTCATCGTTTTCTTTGGAATCCATAACTGTGCATTCGGGATTTTTTTCTTGCCAATCAGGAAGCATCTGAATTTTTTTATTCTGGATTTCTTTTATTGTTTGTTTTATCTTACTGTTTTCTCGTGTATCTTTTTCCCATCTATTTTCATCTTTTATATATACAATCTCTCGTTTTGCATCTGTGCAGTGTATTGGACGTTCATTTTCATCTAAATCACGTAATGCTTTGACAAATACACGACTAATCCCATCTATGTATCCTAGACGACCAGTTTCTTGCAAGTCGTTTAAAGAAAGTTGTATGGAATCTACAAAATCGGTCAAATTTAATGCGTTTTTACACTGTTCGTTCAAAAAGAACTGGAGATTGAATGTCGTATTGTTTGTATTGTTGACGTTGTTGTTATTAATCGTTTTTCCTTCTTTGGCAACCTCTAATAATTGATTCTGCAAGTTTTTATTATGATGATGCTGCTCAACAATAAGTTCTTTAAATTCTTGATTTTGTTTAATTAGCTCAAATACAATATTTGGATCTGATGGATCACAGTCACTCATTTCTGATAATTGTGGTTCTTCTTCTTCTTTTTTTTTTGGAAAGCATTTTTTCTTATGATACCATAAACTATTATTTGCATTAAATTCCTTATTGCAATTGGTGCAAATATAAATTTTGGGTAAAAGGGGTTTTTTTGGATTCAAATCATTCAATTTTAGGTGCTTTGCTGTCCCGATGTGTCTTGACCAATCTTTTTTGTTATGAGAACTGAAGTTACATTTTTCACAAAAAAACTTGGGTTTTTTTTGGGGAGAAATCATTCTATAATATTCTATATTTATAGAATAGAAAAAAACCCCTAAATCGTTTTTTTTAATATACAAAAAAATCCTCAGTAACACAACATACCTAATTTTTTTTGTATTTAAAGCAGAATCAGGCAAAATCAAAAAAACGAAAAAAAATCAAACAAAAGTAAATCTAAAAAAACGATTTTGGACATTTTAAAAATGTCCATTTTCAAATTTTTTAAAAAACTTTTAAACAACTTTTTACACTTTTTTTTTAATCTTTAATAAAATACTTCAACATATCCTTAATGGGACCATTTACGTGTAATAATTGAGGATTACTATTTCTGTATTTCAAAGCATTACCGTCATATTTAAAATATTCGGTATTCATATTATATGAATTGAGAAATAGTTCGTTGTTATAATCTAATTTTATCATATTTGTATTTTCCAAGTATTTTATCGTCCAAAACAACTGATCATCGTCTTGATCATTATAATTATAATCATGTAAGAACGAGCGTAGAGCCCACACTCGTCCAATATACAAACCACTATTCAAATAAGAAAATTCTTTGGATCGATCTTGATAACGCTTTGTTTGACTCGGATCAGGATTACATTCTGTCTCTGCACCGAATACAATCGGATAATTCATTTTTTCAAATCGTTTTATAATTTCCTTTTGATTTCCACAATATACAACATCGTATGCATCTGTAAATAGTATAATATCACTATTGTTTAATTTAGGATTTTCTAAAAATTGCTTTACTTCACGCAGTTTGAGTCCAAAGTTGCCTTTAGCATTCCATCCAATCGATCTATTTTCTTGTAATCCTAAAACATGTATTTCTTCGTCGTTTTTTTGTACTGTTTTAATGATGTTGTTTAAAATAATGTGCGGTTTTGTTGCAACGGTGATATAGTAAAACATTCGTATATAGTCTAAATACATATATATTTTGTGTTTAAATGAGTTACGATAGTTTCGTATAGCAATATATATGTCAGAATCAGAAATAGATGTGGGTTCAATAAATCAGGAAAAAGACGAATTAAAAATGTATCGAAATAAAGACGCGAAACAATTGAAAAACAATCTATTAAAAAAAACGCGACCATATTTTGAGATTTGTAAACGAAATATCAATAGTGAGAAGAAGAAGAAGTATGAAATCAACGAAAAAATATTAGAAACAGATTTGAATAAAAAGGTATTACTAGAATTGAAATATCATGAATTGAGTAGCAAAATAGGATGGATTCAGTTATCCATTATTTTTGCTTCGACTGCCATTACTTTTATACAAACCGCGGATGGTGTATTTGTATTTCCAGAGACTTATATTTCAACAATTGTTTCGATTAGTTTATCTACTTATGTAGCTTTAATTTTAGCGATTTCCAGGTTTTTCAAGTTTGATGAATCGAAGGAGCAAATAGTCAATTTATTGTCTACTTTTGCTTTGTATATTAATAAATTAAAAACACGCAAGCAAATATTGATTGATCATAATTTTAATTATTATAAGCGTGATATAGATCATGAATATAGCGAATGGGAAAAACTGAAAGATATGTTTGATAAAGATGGTTCAACAGAATTAAAAGTAAATATAGATAATGGAATTGATATGCTGTTGACAAAGAAGGATATTTTAAAGTACAGAGAAGAAATGTTGACGTTGCAATTACAGGAATTCATAATTGAACAACAAGCTTCTATTTATAGTAAAATGGAACCACTGATGTTTAGTCATTTATATAAATACAAGACGGATGTGGGGTGTTTGAATAAAGTATTTATGCGTATATTTCACACAACAAAGTTTCATAAGAAAGCACGTGATATTTATTGTATGCAAGAAATCGATAAAGTACGCCATACAAATGATATAGAAGTGAAATCGAATGAATTGCGAAAGATAAATTTAGAATTGAAACAATTACAAAGAGATAATAAAACAATCGAAAAAGTAAGAAATACAGTTGAAGATGAAAAGATACGCAAAAAGATGGAACAATTATTTTCAAAAAAGCAAAATATTCGAGAACAGTTAATCAGCGCAAAGAGTGAAGTAGACGATACAAAAAAATTATTGAAAGCATACAAATCGAATCAAAATACCGAAAAGATTTATAAAGAGTTAAATAAAAATATTAATATTGAGCATGAATTAGGAATACGTGATTCTGAAAGGTTTAATGTAAGTGATATTGAAAAGAAAGAAGAAGCTCTCAAAAATTATAATTTTATTCACAGTCAAGTTACAGATAAAATGAAAGAATTAGAAAAATTAAAAGAACATGAATATATTTTAGCTCACGAATTGTATTATCCAGATGAATATTATGGAATTACCGAAGATCAATTAAACGAACACAATTTAAATCAAGAAAACCGACAATTTTATGGTACAAAAAGGTATCCAAGTTCTCCAAGTAGTAGTAATTTTTCTTGTAGTAGTTGTAGTAGTGACGAGAAACACCTTTCGAAGCAAAGTATATTTAATCGAATAAAACGAGGTACTTATAGTAAACATAAAAAAGAAGAGAACATAAAGTTAGAGAAAAATGATTTATTGGAGAATGAAGATAATATAGAAGAAATAAATTTGAAAGAAGACAATAATGAATGCTTAGTAAATGAATGCTTTGTGAATGATGGAATAGATTCTGATGTATTATCAGAAAATAGTTCTATAGAATTACCGAGACATAAAAATCATCAATTGCGAAGACAATCAACTTCTTTATTAGGTCATATATTTAATTTTAATTCTAATAGTGAAAATAATTTAGAAGATCAAGAAGATGTTTATGATAAAGTATAATTGTATAATAATGGACAAAAAGATTATACAATTACCAATAGAAAATAATAAAAATGCAAAACCGAGTGAGAAAAAACGGAGACAAGTTACCGAAAAGGGATACTGGAATCCAGATATTGATGCTATGAAAGTGTTGTTGCAATTAAAAAATAATGATCCGGAAAATGATGATGAAATAGTAATAATGAAAGAAGTGCAAAGTAAACTAAGCAGTTATAAAACACAAGATAAAAAGAAGAAATTGTTTGACAATAATAAAATAATTTCGTCGAGGCAAATTATCGATAAATTGCTTGATTGTGAATTATGTTGTTTTTACTGTAAGGAAAAGGTAAAATTAGCATATGAATACATAAGAGAGCCTTTGCAGTGGTCTTTGGACAGATTAGATAATAATTATGGACATAATTATGATAATATTGTAATAAGTTGTTATTTATGTAATGTGAATCGGAAAACGATGCATTTTGAACGTTATAAATTCACCAAAGAATTAGTATTGGTTAAAAAAGAAGAAAGCGTTTAAAGAAATATAAAAAAGTAGGCTAGAAATAGTATATGAACACATTACCAATACATCAAAACATATACAATAAGTTGGATTATTTTACTCAATCAAATAATATACCACATATTATTTTTCATGGCAAAACGGGTTCAGGAAAACGGACGATTGTTAACAATTTTTTGAATAAAATATATCATAATGACAAGCAAAATATAAAATCCAACGTATTGCATGTGAATTGCGCTCATGGAAAAGGAATAAAATTTATTCGAGAAGATTTAAAATTTTTCGCAAAATCAAATATTCAAACAAAGCAACATGTTCCTTTCAAATCGATTGTTTTATTAAATGCGGGGTATTTAACTATGGATGCACAGTCAGCGCTGCGAAGATGTATTGAATTATTCAGTTACAATACCAGATTTTTCATCATTATTGAAAATAAAAATAAACTATTGAATCCGATTTTATCTCGATTTTGTGAGATTTATGTACCTGAATTTATGAATGCAGATCAAGAAATATTAAATTTGCATAGTTTTTTCATAGATAAATCATACGATATTGATCAAACAAAGGAAAATGTAAAATTAATTCACGATAAATGCAAACATATGGAAAAAACACACGAAAGTTTCATGAGCATAGCAGAAGAGTTATATCAGAATGGAATGTCATGTTTAGATTTAATAGAATACGTCAATCAAAATGAAGATATAAATGAAACAGATAAAATAACAGTAAGTTTATGTTTTGATAAAATTCGATCAGAATTTAGAAATGAAAAGTTATTAATGCTGTTTATTTTAGATTTTATATATATTCGTTCAAATAAGGATTTAAAATGTATTTCGGTATTATAATTATTTATGGACGATTTCGTATTATCCAATTTACACGAATCTAGAAACGAATGGTGTAGTCGCTTAGTAACAATATTCACTCCTTTAGTGAATGAGGGGATTCGATCAATCTTTAATGAATCTTGGAAACTATGTTTAGATAATGATGAAGCAAACAAATATTTAATGACATTTCAAAATCTTTTGTCTCGTATTCCCAAGTGGAATAATACAATTATCGAAGAAGAGAAAAATCGTATTATTGAACGTAGTTCATGTGAATATTTGGAGGACTTAATTACATGCGTTCACATTATTCAGTTAAAGGTTCTTACATGTATTCGTGTAGGTAACAAGCAAAAGAAGATTGATATTTCAATACCTAATTTGAATGATTTTATTCATAAGGTATATATTCATGTTGCACGAAAGGTATATTCAAACGTATACTTGTTTGAAAAGAGTTTAACTCCTTTACAGCAGCAAAAAAATAATCGTGAGTTTGAAGTAGTCATTCAAGAATGCATATTGACAGCTATTCGTGATTCAATTCCTACACAGGCTATTATTCGTGCTTATATGGACGAAAGTGTTGAACAAGAAGAAGAAGTTTTTGTAGAAAAGATTGAAGAGCCTGAAGAAGAAGTGAATGAAGAAAAGAAGGAAGAGGAAAATACTGATGAAGAAAAGAAGGAAGAAGAGATTCCAGAAACGGTTCCGTCAATTAAGAACAAGGACGATAACGAAGTTGTAACTCGGTTAACCTTTAACAATGTAGATAATGTATTAGACGAAACAAATAATGAGCAAGAAGTTGAAGCACCTAAAACAATTGAAGCATTAAATAATCTTAGCCTGGAGCGTGCGATGAAAGAAGCACAAGAGGATGATGATGATGAAAAGATTATGTTTCATGATGAACCTGTAAATTTAACTGATTTCGAAGTATTAGATGATCCATTCAAGAAAAATGATGAAATTCTTCTTGATAATGTCGAAGTTTTAGGTTAATTTAGGTTATTCGTTATAATACAGAATAAAAGGTCTATTTTTTCATATATAATGGAGAAAATATTTTTAGCAGCAGCAGTAACAAGTGCAGTTTATATAGCGATGACACTTGTCGAATCTAAATTCTTAAAAAAAGAATTTAAGCCTGTAAAAGAAATGATACGAGAAGGATTTTTTGTATTTTTATCTGCTTTGTTCGGGTTATTTATCTTCTTTAAGATGAGTGGTTCATTTACAGATTTTTTTAACGTAATTACAGAAACTAAAACAACAGATTTGAAATCTACTCAAGTTTTTACTGGGGAACCAGAATTTTAAAATATTTGTATTTTATATAAATATTTTATGGATAAATCCGGAGAAAAACCGAAAAAAGAAAGAAAAACAAGGAAAAAGAAGTCTCCTCAAAATAAAACAAAAAAAATATATAAAAATGGTCCTCGGTTGAATGAAAAAATCATAGAAATGCTGTCCAAATTAGCAAAATTAATGCAAAATAAGGGAAAGTATATTAGAACAAGTGCTTATTCAAAGGCTAAGAATAGTATTATGGCATTTCAAGAAAATATTACTGATTTGGATCAGTTGGATGAAATACCGAATGTAGGTCCAGCGATCAAAGAAAAAGCAGTTATATATATTGAAACAAATACACTTCCATTATTTGAGGAAGAAAAAGAAAATCCTATACATATTTTAACAGAAGTTCATGGTATAGGTCCGGTCAAAGCGAAAGAGTTGATTGAAAAACACAATATTACTACTATTGATCAACTTCGCACAAAGGAAGAATTATTGAATGATGTACAAAAAAAAGGATTAAAGTATTACGAAGATTTGATTAAACGTATTCCCAGAGATGAAATAGAAAAATACAATATCGAAATTAATAGTGTATTTGAAAAAGTAAAAACAGTAGATGCAAGGTTTGAAATAGTGGGTAGTTATCGACGTGGATTAAAAGAATCAGGAGATATTGATGTTATTTTAACAGCAAAAGATCCATCATTTTTCCGTTCTTTTATTGCTGAATTAAAAACGAAGAATCTTATTTTGGAAGTATTGTCTGAAGGAGATACAAAAAGCTTTGTAATAGCAAAATTGTCCTATTATAAAACAGCTCGTCGTGTTGATTTTATGTATACACCTCCAGAAGAGTTTCCATTCGCAATTCTCTATTTTACAGGAAGCAAAGAATTTAATACAAGTATGCGTGCATATGCATTAAAATTAGGTGTTTCTTTGAATGAACACGGACTCTCCAAAAAGGCTGGAAAGAAGAAGGATGAAGAGAAATTAAAAGTAGATGTAAAGACGGAAGAAGACATTTTTAAGAAATTACATTTAAAATATGTTGAACCGGTGAATCGTATAAATGGAAATAATGTAATTAGTACGATTCCAACTATTATTCATAAAGCAGAACCTAAAGATTCTGAATGTTTTACAAGTTGTGAGACTGTTCCGGCTGGAAGCTGTGGAACAGGTTGTGAACCAAGTTGGACATCTAATAAACAAAAAGATTCTCGTAATTGGTGTACTTGTAATTTGGAGAAAAAGGATTGTGGAACAAAAATATGTCCTGTTCATGGTTCAAAAACAAACAAATCGAATGAAACAAGAAAACAGGTACCAAAAAGAACAAACAAGCGAATTACTTTGAAAAAAATTGAAATTATATCATTAGATACTCCTTCTCAACAAGGATCTCAAGTAGAACAAATCGATAAAATTATAGAAAAAAAATCTCCTTTAGAAGAAAAGATGAAAGAGAAAAAGCTAGATTATAAGCAACGTATTGGGGTGTTTAAAGAAAAGGGTATGGAAATGCTGGAGAAATTTCAAGAAAGTGAATTGAATGAAATGATGGAAAAGGCAAATGATCATTATTATAATCAAGACCCTCTGATGACAGATAATCAATATGACATTATCAAAGAATATGTAGAAGAAAAATATCCTAAGAACGAAATAGTGAAACAAATAGGTGCCCCGGTTACAGGAAAAAATAAGGTAGAATTGCCTTATTATATGGGATCCATGGATAAGATTAAGCCAGATACAAATGCGTTAATTAAATGGAAAGCAAAGTATGATGGGCCATATATAATATCTGCAAAATTGGATGGCATTAGTGGATTATATTCGACCGAAAATGGAGTAGAAAAGTTATATACACGTGGTAACGGAGTAGTGGGTCAAGACATAAGTATGTTTATTCCTTATTTAAAGTTACCAAAATTAAATCAAGCAAAAGATGTAACATTACGTGGAGAATTAATTATTGATAGAAATGTGTTTGAAAAAAAATACAAAGACAAATTTGCAAATCCGCGTAATTTTGTAGCTGGAATTATGAATTCTAAAAATGTAGATACAAATAAGATTGCTGATATTCATTTTGTTGCCTATGAAGTAATTAAACCTGAATTGAAACCAAGTGAACAAATGAAGATGTTGGAGAAAATAAACATTTATACTGTGTTGAATGAAACACACAAGGATATTACGAATGAAATGTTGTCAGAGTTATTGATGAAAGTACGTTCTACCTATAAATATGAATCAGATGGAATTATTGTAGCAAATGATAAGAGTTATCAACGTCAAAATAAGAATCCTGAACATGCTTTCGCATTTAAAATGGTGATTTCGGATCAAATTGCAGAGGCCAAAGTGGTTGATGTTATATGGAGTCCAAGTAAAAGTGGATTTTTAAAACCACGTGTTCGTATAGAACCTATACAATTGGGTGGTGTTAGAATTGAATATGCAACTGGGTTCAACGGTTCCTTTATTGAAAATAACAAGATTGGTATTGGAGCGAAGATACAATTGATTCGAAGTGGAGATGTAATACCCTATATTCGCGAAGTGATTGAACCAGCAGATGCACCAAAAATGCCAAATGTTGAATATCACTGGAATGAAACACATATTGATATTATTTTAGATGATGCCGATTCAGATATTACAGTAAGGGAAAAGAATATTACAGAATTTTTCAAAGGGTTAGGTATTAAAGATTTGGGTCCAGGAAATGTAAAACGTATAATGGATGTTGGGTATGATACGCTGCCCAAAATCATATTGATGAAGAAATATGAATTTGCAAAGGTAGAAGGATTCAAAGAGAAAATGGTGGATAAAATATATAATGGAATACAAGATAAAGTAAAAACAGCAAGTTTGATTGATATTATGTCAGCATCAAATATGTTTGGTCGTGGTATTGGTAAAAGGAAGATTACGCCTATTATGGAAATGTATCCTGATATTCTAACTTCAAATGAGACTCACGAAGAGAAGATTGAAATGTTGAAACAAGTACCAAATATTGGTAAGGAAAATGCGCAAAGCTTTGTGAAAAATATGCATGTATTTTTGCAATTTATGAAAGATGCTAAAATTCAAGAAATACAAGCAAATAAATCAATTTCTCCGAAAAAACCCAAAAATATAATACAAAGTGAATTAACAGGTAAAAAAATTGTAATGACAAAGGTTCGTGATAAAGATATTATAGAAAAATTAGAAGAAGCTGGAGGAAAATTAGCAGATGCTGTCAATAAAGAAACATTTGTATTGATTGTAAAGTCTTATGATGATGATTCTAATAAAGTGAAAAAAGCAAAAGAATTGGGTGTATCGATTATGACTCCCAAGGATTTTAAGAAGAAGTATATGTAAATGATGAACTAGTGGGTTTACAACAACGATGTCGTCTGTTAGATGATAATGGGATAGCAGTAGGAAAAAATAAGTGATTGCAAAGAAAATAACTATACAAATATCTTATGTAACTGTATTAAAAAATTGATTGCATTATTTTTTATATTTTAAATTAAAAATAATGGAACCCAAACCAAAAAAAAAGAAGATTAAAATTATAGCTAAGCCTGTAGAAAAAGAACCGATAGTAGAAGAAACGAATGAAAATCCTGAAATATGTCAAGTGAATGAAAATGTATTATTATATATGGGTGATTGTTTAGAAAAGATGAAGTTAATTCCAGATGATAGTGTACATTTAATATTGTGTGATTTACCATATGGGACAACCAAATGCAAGTGGGATACAATAATTAATTTGGATGAATTATGGAAGCAATACATGCGTGTATTGATCAAGCCTACTGGTGTTGTTGTATTGTTTGGACAACAGCCATTCACATCTCGTCTGATATCGTCTAATTATAAGTGGTTTAAATACAATTTTATATGGAAAAAGAATAAAACAACACAGTTTTTGTTGGCGAATTATCGTCCTATGAAATGTACAGAAGATATTTGCGTATTTTCACCAGGTGGTGCAGCTGCAGCTTCAAGACATAAGGGAAATATGACATATAATCCACAAGGACTTGTTCCTGTAGAAATAAAAAAAAAGAATTCTCAAAAGCGTATAGGAAAAATGTTGAATCAAGCTCATCATTTGGGTCCAAATAATAAATTGATTGGAAATTCAGAATATACGCAAAAATTTACAAATTATCCGATTGAATTGATCGAGTTTGATATTGAAAGTACAACGATTCATGAAACGCAAAAACCAGTAAAATTAATAGAATACTTAATTAAAACGTATTCAAATGAAGGAAATATGGTATTAGATAATACGATGGGTTCAGGAACAACAGGAGTCGGGTGTGTAAATACGAATCGTAAATTTATTGGTATTGAAATAGAACAAAAGTATTTTGATCTTTCATGCGATCGATTAAAAAAGTTGTTTGTTACTTAATTTTACATTTATAAATGTTGCTGTGATTGAATAAACACATTTTCTATCGGTTCGTCTGCTGTTATAATTTGGTTATTGTTTACTGAAAATACTTTTTTTTCAGTTTTGTTTAAATAGTGAATACATTTGAGCATTCCTTCAATATTATCTCCTAGTACGCCCATAGAACGGTTACACGAGTTACATAACCATCCTCGGAAAAGTTCCTTTGTGTGGCAGTGATCAAATACTAGATTTTGTGTGGATTCACAAATTTCACACTGTGCACCTTCTGGTGCAGCATGGGGTATGCCATCTCTTTTGGCAATCTGTAAAGCAACTTTTTTTCCGTCAGCTGCTAATTTAGTGCAGGCGCTACACTCTGGTCTTCGCAAACGATAACCCCATCTATCAAATGCATCTCTACCACTTGTGTTTCCGTTATAGCAATCTAGTGTCTTTATTATATTGCACTTACTACATTTTTTATCTTGAGTCTTTGCATAAGCCAACTCATCTTGTGGATTACTATATACAGTATGTCCAACAAATCGCGCGTAATGTTGTAATTCTTTGGTTGATGTCATTATTAAGAGCTTATCTTGTTAAAATTACTTTAAAAATATCAATTTTTTACTATTTTTGAGAAGAATGACGTATACAATTAAAAAATTGATCTTTTAAATTTCAAAAAGTATCTTTAAGATACTAGTTCAATTTGTAAATAATGGTTTTGAAATTATTTACAACTTTAATGTTATTAATCGACTCTAAAATTACAATTAAACATCCGGATATTCCGTCATGTAAACGTTGTAAGTATTATATGCCATCAGATTTCTTGAGTTATCCTGAATTGGCTGAATGTAAAAAGTTCAAATACTTTGATCAAAGAACGGGACATCATGAATTCCCGTATGCAAAAACATGTAGAAGTAAGGAATTCATGTGCGGTACAGAAGGTAAGTCTTTTGTATTTAATAAAAATTTAGAAAAAGGACTTAGTAAAAATAAGGCATAATCGAATCAATATTTATTGTTGGTTCATTTGTTGTGCTACATAAAAATTGTGAAAAATATGGATCATCTAGTTGATCTTGGGGTAAATGGTTGTGTACACTTCTTGCAATCATTTTATATAATTTAAAATCTGGATATCGTTCTTCTCCATTTTTTTTATAGAGTACGTTTTTTCCATAATCATCAGTACACCATCTATCGATCGTTTTTTGAAAAGTATTGAATTTTGATTTATCATCGTCAATTTCAATCATAAAATCATATATACTACATCCTAATCTGCACAAGTCAAAACTCATATTGGGTTCGATTAGTGGTTTACTTTTATTATAATATGGCTCAAAATTATATTGTGTAGCAGCATCATCTCCAGGAGCAAAGCTATCACTACAGAATACATGATTTTCAAATTTATAAATAGCACGTCCAAAATCAATCAATTTGAAGATTTTACCAAAAGTAGGTATTTTGTAGATTTTCGCATTATATTGGTAATAAATATATTCAATATCTGTCTCAATATACATAATATTGTTTGTATGAAGATCATTATGTGTAAACCAATACGCCTTTTGCAAAACCAATAGAGTCATAATAATTTGCATTAAGTAAGCTGCTCCATTTTCTTCATTCACTAATTCATTTTCAAGTAATTGATCAAATGTGCCATCACATTTTTCTAAGCAAATGCTTTGTGTAGGATAATTGGGAATATATGCATAGGTATTTTCTTCAGGAGTCTCGCTTTCGCTGTTTTCATCACTATCATCAGTTTCATCACCTGACTCTTCCTCGTGACCTTCACCATCAGATTCTTCATCATCGTCATCACTATTGACTACTTCACTATCATCACTACTGGATTCATCATCGCTAGTATCTTCTTGTTCTTCGTTTGGTTTATTTAGTTCGTACACAGTTTGTCCTGTGTTTTCAGTATTTATTTCGTCAAATGTTATTTCAGGTAAAGAGTGTGCACTTACGTTGTGAACAATTTCATCAGAAAACACTAATTTATCTTTATTAGCACGAGAACCGTAACTAAAAATATTTTGATATTGCAAATTTTCAATATCGAATGTTTTATTCATGTTATCTGTAAAATAAGAATGACTGTATAAAAATTCTAAATCATCACTAATATTTGTTTTAAATTTGTTTTGTATTCCTAGAAAAGAACCATAATAATCGATTCCATGAATGAAGTTATGTTGATGTAATAATTTGCTACATAAAAAAGAGAAGAAGTTGTCGATATAAGAAATGTTGTTTTTATCTAAAAGTTTTTTGTTAATCGTTTCGTTTTCTTGTAAATTAGGTAAATATTGAATACTTGAATCATCCACATATTTGCCTATCAAGAATTTTAAAGGATTTACTAAAGGACTACATTTAATGAAAACATTTCGCTTTAATTCTTCATTCGAATCTGTATTTACGACTGTTTCTAAGTCTTTCATTACATACTTGTGTTTCAGAGTAATTTGATTAAAATGATCATCTTTCAAAGGAAAAAATACTTTTAAAATGGGGTTATAAAACTGACTTTTGGAGAAAGAAAATAGGTTATAGTCAAATGGATGATCTTTTTTATATTTATTTTCTAAAGAAGGGAGATCAATATATGTATTTTCTAGATAGTCTAGTGTAAATTTAGGAGTATTTGACGTCATAATAAAATGATTATAGTTGGTATTTACATTTTTTCTTACAAGTTTTAACTAATAAGTTCATAATTATATATATTTTTGTAATCATATAATATTAAATGTCATTAGAGTTAAGAAAATTTAATATGCGTGATATCACGTTTAAAAAAGAAGAAAATAAAGGACCCGTTATTGTTATGATAGGAAGACGTGATACAGGTAAATCGTTTCTAGTAAGAGATTTATTATTTTATCATCAAGATATTCCTATTGGAACAGTTATTTCTGGAACAGAGGCTGGAAATGGGTTTTATGCAGCACATGTCCCTAAATTATTTATTCATGAAGAATATAATACGGTATTGATTGAAAATATATTAAGAAGACAAAAAACAGTCCTAAAACAAATGAATAATGATATGAAACAATATGGAAGAACGACTATCGATCCGAGAACATTTGTTATTTTAGATGATTGTTTATATGATCAATCATGGACTCGTGATAAAATGATGAGACTGATGTTTATGAATGGTCGTCATTGGAAAATTATGTTAATTATTACTATGCAATATCCTTTAGGTATACCTCCTAATTTAAGAACAAATATTGATTATGTATTTATATTAAGAGAACCTTATTTAACAAATAGAAAGCGTATATGGGAGAATTATGCAAGTATGTTTCCTACGTTAGAGGCTTTTTGTACAGTAATGGATCAAACTACAGAAAATTATGAATGCTTGGTTATTAATAATAATGCAAAATCAAATAAATTGAATGATCAGATTTTTTGGTATAAAGCAGAGAAACAACCAGATTTCAAATTAGGGTCAAAAGAATTTTGGGATTTATCCAAAGATATGGGATCAGATGATGAAGGAGAAGCATATGATCCTAGTAAAAATAAAAAAAGAAATGCAACAAATATTAATGTAAAAAAAACAAAATGGTAAATTAGAATTCAGAGTCACTACTAAAACTTAATGTGCGACCAACACGATCGACTATGATAGCAACATCCGCGTCGCTATCATCTGTTTCACTAGCTGTTTCACTACTAGATTCTTGAGTATAGTTTTCTGCAACATTCAAGAAGTTAGATGTTGAGTTTGAAGATCTTGAGTTATCTTGATCAGAATATAAATTATAATTATTAATTCCCTGAAATAAAAAATGAAATTCACTATTTGGTATATTGGATGGTATATTACTACTTTGATTATTTGATGCATCCAATAACATATTTTGAAAAGAATCACTATGACTATTAGTGTCAGGTATATTGTTCGATGAGTTAGTCCGAAAAAAAGGTTGATGAAATCCTTGTTGATTACTAAGAAATGTATTAACATTTTCGACTACGTTTACATTCATTTGCAACATATTTTCTAATTGAGATGCAGCCTGTACTACTTCCTCATTATTATCTATATCTTCGCTTGATTTATTTCGTCTTTCAATATGACATAACGGATCGGTAATGTTGTTAATATTTTCAAAGTCTGGACATTTACTACTATATGTAATTCTCATTTTGTTTGACAATTTATCTTTTTTCACAATTTTTCTTCCGAAAATAGGATTATATTTTATAAGTTTATACATTTTATTCATAAATTCTTCTTCACATGATGTTTTTTGACGGGTATTTAAGCTTTTTTTTGATAGTAAATACAATCTTAAATAAGGTTTCATAATTTTAGCTAACAGTTGTTTTGGAAAATTATCATTTATTTCTCTGAATTGAAACCTTTGGGGTTTTTTCTTATTATAGTAAGAAAACATTCTTCTAATTTCTTTATCAATCCTGTTTGCATCATTTATTTTAAAGAATGAATCTATATTAAATTTGCGAATATCATATTCATTATATTCTTGAAAGTAAGATAGATTTAAATTATGTAAAAAGAAAGAATGAAACAAAGTAGGAACGTTGTAATAAGAAAATTTGAAAAAAAAGTAAATATTATACAAATTAGATTGATTGAAAGGAGTGTTATCATATGGGTTTTTAATAGATTGAATATCTGGAAATCCATAATCTTCTCTGCTCAAGCTTGTATTAATAATTTCTTTCAAATCATGCAAAGTAAAAATATATTTTCTTGAATTGTGCAATACACAGCAATTGTTTTTTTTATGATTAATAGAGTTCAAGTACATATCAGATTCATTTGCAGTTTTCGCAATTTTATGTTTTACTATATGTACAAATTTGGACAAAGCCAAGTAATGTCTTTGTAATATATTAAATCTGGTATTAAATTCTATTTTAGATGTAGGACTTGTAAACGGATTTTCATTATATTCCTTGAAATATTTGAATTTTTTATTAGAAATAGTTGATAGAGTTTTTTCTTTATTGTGGATAAATCCGGTTAAAAAATAATACATATGATTTGAATTATCAATCTGTTCCATTATATTTGAATCAATACTAAATAAGCTGTCACTAAACGTTTTATAATCTGGTTTTTCTTGAATTATAGAATTATAGGAAGCATCTGGCATATGAATACATTTTGCTAGGATGGTATAAAAGACGCTCATTTAAAGATATAAGCAAAATATGTTTATATCTTTTTATTATACTTTATTCTCACCTGAGGCATCGTTTGTCTTTTCAACCACATCTACCTTTTCATCATTATCCTTTTGTTCACGTTCAATCGTTTCTTTTACAAACAATTCATTTCTGATTTGAGTAGATTCCGCGGTAGTTGCTTCTCTGGATTCAAAATCAACAGTTTCCTTTACACCTGTCAAATTTCCTTCTTCGTCGATGGTTTGTGTCAGAGTGTTTCCACCAGATTTTGCCTTTTCGATATTCTCCATAATAGCCTTCTTCTTTGTTTCGCGAATGCGCTCTTCAAAGTCTTTCTTGGCCTTTTCTTCATTCTTCATTTTCTCATGATGTAATGCATTCAATTCTTCCTCCAAGTGCTCAACACGTCCAGTTTTATAAGCATCAGGATCCCATGGAACCCAAATACCAACGGGCGCAACAAAGATATCATGGTTAGGATCTTTCTCACGAAGGCTTTTGCATTTTAATTCTGCTTCATCTTGTGTAGGAAATGCTCCACGGAATTTCATACCGCGAACAGATGTTTGAAAAGAATGATCACGACTGAATTGTTCGTTTAATTTTTCCTCTTGCTTATCCATAAAGTTTTTGTAATCGTCTTCAATTCCACTCTTCTTAAGCTTTGATGATTCTTCTTTAACAAAATCATTAAAATCATCAATTAATTTCTCAACATCCAAAGTATGTTTATATGCCATAAAATGAATAAATTCAAAATAGCGTTCCATAGATTTAGAAAATTCCCATTGTTTAATAAATTGGTTAAATAAATACACTTCACGTTTCATGAGGATCTTTTCAGGAGATACAAATGACATACAAGCAAACTTTTGTCCTGCAATAGCAGGATCTTCATCGCACAGGTCTACGTATTTAGGATTAGTTTCTCCGTTACGCAAAGTTTTCTTTTCAAAACTAGACATTTAGGATATATTTATTAATTCTAAATGTGTTTATATGTTTTTCATCAAAATATTTTTTTTGTTTTAATATATTATATAATGGATCCTAAAGTTGATTTCCAAGAACTTTTAAAACGTGCTATCAAGTATTTAGTAGAGGGCCTAGCTGTAGGTATTTGCGCTATGTTAATCCCTAAGAAGCAATTATCAGTTGAAGAGATTGTAATTATCGCCTTAACAGCTGCTGCTACATTCAGTATTTTAGATGTATTTATTCCTGCTATGGGTACTTCCACAAGACAAGGTGCTGGTTTCAGTCTCGGTACATCCTTGTTGGGTGGCTTGAGAATTGCTGCATAAAAAAACAATATTTATAATTAATACATGTAAATATTGTTTATAGAAAATTAGAATTTAGAAATTAGAAATTCTGCAATATAAATCATAACATCATCTAATAATTTATTATTTGATATTTTAAGTAAGATATTAATATATTTATTTATTTTTTTCTCCATTTTACACTTCAATATATAAAGTTTATTTTTAAACGATTGTTCGTGGATTAATTCCCATAGGCAATAAGAATGACACCATCGATTATAAATTGATGATTCAGAAATTCTTTGCAATTGTGTAACGTGCGTTTTCCAAATATTTTTACGGGACTTTTTGTATTTTTTAAATTTATCATCGATAATTTTATAAACTTGTGAATCTTTAGGTATTGAAACGGTAGTCATCTTTTATTTTAAATAGTAAAACAAAAATTTATCAATTTTATACCAGAAAGTATATTATATTATGCGTTACTAGAATGTAATAAAGGTTCTTTTAATTCTGAATTTTTATTATAAATAGTGAAATAAATAAATATTAATGATATATCAAATGTAGCTAAGAATATGTTAACAGTTAAAAATGGATATAATTTATTATGTATAGTGTATGGTAAAAATAAGATTTGTGTTATTAAATTCATACTTATCGTTTGCATCGAAATATCTTCCATAGTTTGTTTTTTAATAGTTAAATATATTTGTGGTAACATCATTAAACATGCATTTGCAGAACCAATATATCCAAATATTAAAAATATATCGTCATTCATTATATAGCCTTTATTTTTATTTCTAATTCTTTTTCATATGTTTTATAGTTTATTACAGTCTATATTTTTTTGATTTAAAAAATATGGTACTAGTTCATCGTTTTTATAATCATGTATATATTTAATTTCTTTTATTCCTGCAGCAATCAATAGTCTTGTGCATATTAAACATGGATAATGTGTAATATAGGCAGTACAATCTAGACTAGATACTCCGCGTTTAGCACAATCACACAACGCATTCTGTTCTGCATGGATAGTTGCTTGTTCGTGATTGTCGCGTATAATACTTTTATGTATACATCCTGGTAGAAATCCGTTATATCCTTGACTTATAATACGATTGTCTTTAACTAATAAACAACCAACTTGAAGGCGTTCACATGGAGATCTTTTTGATGTTACTTGAACTATTTCTTTAAAATACGTATCCCAGTCGGGTCTTTCCATGGTAATTTAGATACAATAGTGAAAAATTATTATATAGTTTATTTATATAATAATGAATAGTATTTTTAAAAGTATAAATAAAACTTTGACACGCATAGTAAAATCAAAGAAGACAGCTACTCGTAAAATATATCCTATACAAAGTAAGAGCAAAACCCTTAGTAAAAGCCTTAGCAAAAGTAAGACTGTTAAAAAACCCCCTAGTAAAAGTAAAAGCAAGTCTCTTAGCAAAAGTCCTAGTAAAAGCAAAAGTAAGAGTGTTAGCAAAAGTAAGAGTCCTAGTGATTCAAAAATAGCTGATTACATTTTCAGATCTGCTCATTGGTCTGGAGAAAATCAAGAGCCAAATAAAAAGAAAGCTCTTGCTATTATCAAGAGCCCTGATTTTAATCCTAATCAAAAGTCTAAAAAAGGAGTTCATTTATTCCATTTAGCTTATAACTCAGGACAAAGAGACATAATCAAGTTATTTATAGAAAACCCTAAAACAAATACTGATGTAAAAGATGCAAGTGAGGCAACTGTTTTACAAAAAGCAATTGCAGCAAGAAATAATGTTGTTATTGGATATTTTAAGGATAACAAAAAAGTTCCAACTGCTTTGAAAAAATTAGTTTGATTGAATAAAAACTGAATTATATTGATGTTGTACTTTTACAAAAGTAGTACATCTTTCCATATCTTCAATACTAGGTGCATTAATGTAGGTACATGTACTACGCAAACCACCCAAATAATCGAGTACCGTATTATTCAAATCTCCTTTATATGCGATTTTCAATACACGGCCTTCAGAAGAGCGGTATTTTTCCATTTTTCCATAATGTGTCACTTGAGCTTTGTCAGAACTCATGCCGTGGAAAAATTTGAATTTTCTTCCGTCAATATCTTGGACACTTCCGGGATTTTGATCATGTCCTGCAAATTGTCCTCCAACCATGACAAAATCAGCTCCTCCACCAAATGCTTTTGCCATATCACCAGGACAAGTAATGCCACCATCAGATATAATATGTCCCTTAAGAAATTCTGCTTTTCTACTACATTCTAAGACAGTAGATAATTGAGGCATGCCAACACCCGTTTTGATGCGTGTAGTGCATGCACTTCCAGGACCGATACCAACTTTGACTACATCTACTTTACCATCTAGAATTAGTTTTTCAACTAGCTGTGGGCAAACAACATTTCCAGCAACAATAATTTTATCGGGAAATGTTTGACGTACTTTTTCGCAAAATGTAACTAGATTGCTTATATATCCATTTGCAATATCAATACAAATCCAATTACAACTGATTACTTGAAAAATAGAAATTAGTTTTTCAATAGCATTATCATTAATTCCTGTAGAAACCATAAAATGATTGGGATCGATGTTTTTTTTATTAAATTCTTTATAATCTTCGACGGAATAGAACTTATGTAAGGCGGTTACTATTTTATATTGACTTAAACACTCGCATACTTCGAATGTACCGGTAGTATCCATGTTTGCAGAAATAATGGGAGTTCCGCTCCATACTACAGGAGAGTATTTGAAATGCGTAATAGTTCGCTCTAGACTCACTAAAGAACGACTATTTAGGTTGGATGGTTTTGGTTTGATAAGGACGCTGCTAAAATCGAGCTTTACGTCTTCCTCGATTTTACTACCCATTAAAATATATTACACGTAATATTTAATATATTTTATTAAGTATATTTTGTTATACAGTTGGGAAAAATTGCCAGTCAAGATCACCACACACTTTCTTCCAAATCATATCTTGTTCTAACTGTTTTTCACGATCTTTCATCATCGGTATATAGGGTAAATATTGGGTTTGATCAAGCAAAACACACAATTGATAAAGAGTATACGTATAGTTGAAAAAATTGGTTCGATTTGGTGGACAGTGCACAGCCCATGGTTTTTGAATTTCAATAAAGAGTACACACAAGGTTTCATGTAGTTCTTCGTTCATAATAGGGGGTTTGATACCAAATAGCGAATTGATATATTGAATGTGTTCAAAATATTTATTTAATCCCAGTTTTCGCAAGATTTCTCTCATTTTGTCGTAATTGATTTGTTTCATATCGGTAATTCTTTCCTTTTTAATACGAGCCTTGATTGCATCGATCACGTCATCAGGAATTTGTGTAGATTCTTTTGCCTGGAATTGTGATAATATTTCCTTAAAATGATTAAGTCGAATGTATGCTGTATAAGATACTTCATTTGGTGGTTCTTTATTATTTGGTTTAGAACTGTCTATTATATAGGTAATAAACTGACCACATTTCGTGTTGTTACAAATGAGGATTCCCTCTTCATCTTGAGGAATAAGTTCTCCATTATGACAAACTTCACAAATATCAGACGTAATTAAGTAATCTTGGATGGTTCCAACTTCTTTGTTAATGTTGTACCAGTATTTCTGATAGGACTTTTTAGACATAGTATATTTATCACTTGTCAAATTAGAGGATTCTTCCGTTTTGGCTTTAATCTTGAAAAAAGAATTTAGTACTTTTGTATTTTGATTGATGATATTATCGCCTTCTGAAATTTGTTTCTTTTGTTCATAAAAATCAAAAATATATTTGGAATTGTCTAATAAATATTTCTTCTTTTTTCGTTTCAGTACTTTGATCTCTTTTGTTATTTGTGTGACTTTGTCCTGAATATCTAATTTTTGATCAATATCATTAGAATTAAGTTGCTCTAACTGATCCTGTAGCTGTTTACGTTCTTCTTGTAATTTTGGTACTTTTTCAGTTACATCAATATGGAATTGTTGAAGCATGTCATTATGTTTTTCATCTAAATTATTGATTGTTGACATTTTAATAAAAATAGTAAATATGTTTTATGTAGTTTTTTGACAATTCGATATATTTTGAGTTTTTTTATAGTGATAATTTATAATAAATAATGGATGGGAATACAAATACAAATACAAATACAAATAAAGGAGAAGATATTAAAAAGGTACAGGATGCAATAAATCGAATTCAAGAAAATACAAAAAATTACGCCCCGCTTTTAGCAAGACTAAAATCACAACAATCACAAGAATCACTAAAACTACCACCACCACCACCAAGCGGAGAAACAGGAAACGAAAAAGGAATTCTTGCTGCAAAAGTTGAATCTTTACGTAATTTTATAGATTCATATGGATTAGGTTTAATTGCAGAAGAAGAAGGCTTAAAAGATCAAGGCTCAACAGAAGAAGGCGCAACAGAAGAAGGCGCAACAGAAGAAGGCGCAACAGAAGAAGGCGCAACAGAAGAAGGCGCAACAGATGAAGTTTTAACAGAAGAAGAAGACTTTACTATAATGAAAAAAATGGAACAAGAGGCGAAAAATGATCTTTCGGTTCCCATAGATGAGCAGCAGGTTGAGGAGAATTCAGATAATATGGCACTAGCAGAAGATGAAACAGCAGGTTCCGTACAATCTCAAGTAGCACCTACAATAGCAGTAGGACCTTCAATAGAAGATAAAAGAGAAATAGACGACGCTCTTTTAAAATCCTACATAATAGATATTAATAGAAAAGTTAATGCATTATTGGATGCACCGAGAAAACAATCAATCACTCTTCCTATTACAAAAAACGTAATTATTCAAAAATTATTAGATCCTAATAATGTTTTTTCAAAAAAAATTAATTATTCTAATGGGTTTCAATTTAAAGAAGCTAATCCGCTTACTATTTTAAACGGTATTAATCATTTCTTTCAAGTTGAATATAAAAATTTATCATCACCTGATACCGAGATACATATTACTCCTACAATATTAGGAATGCATACTGTTATTCCTGCTGAAGTAAGTCATGATTTTGGAAAAGTAACGGTTGACGCTTTTAAAAAAAAATTTAAGGAATTATTAACACAATTGCATAATAAAATACGTCCTGCAATCAGAAACCAGGGAGACAGTAATAATTATAATCAGTTATGCAAGTTGTTCTTTAAAAAATATGCAGCTGAAAATGATATAGGTTTTTTAATAGATTATGATGAAGCAGATATTGGACTTTTAATCTTGGGTTTATTAACAAAAACACCAGGTCAAACATCTCGAGTCTTAAGTACATCTGCAGGTGTTCATTATCAATTAGGTTCAGCAAGTAATCTTGGTGGTACTTGTCCTGACTTTTCGAGTATATCTAATGGGAAAGAAGAGCATCGACCCATACAAATTACTAGTGATGCTGATGCTAGCTGGAGTATTAAATTTAATCAAGATACTCCATTAACAAACTATCTATTTCCAGCTATAAATAACTTTGATGCTGGTGCAGCTGCATCATTTATATCAGATGTTAGTCCGGAAGAAAGACTTAGATTTACTAGTCCGTTTTTACAAAGTAACTTACAAAGTAACGACGAAGAAGTAATGGAGGAGGACAATACTCAAGAGAATGGCGGCATAGATTGGAGTCTTTATCAAAAAGGTAAAATAAAAATTGTATTAAATAGTATATTAACAGGTGAACCTGTATTAAAGATTGAGTCGGTTGAGACGCCTGGGACGGGTTTTCACATTACGTTATTAGCGTCAGCGTCAGGTAGGAAGAATTTAGTAGAAATTGGACCTATTGATATCAAGAGTGTTAATAAAACTGATGTAGAGCGTACGGTTAATCAATTAGTTACCGAACATACAAATAAAATAACTCCAGAACGATATTGTTATTTAATGATGTTAAAGCAATTAGGAGATAGTATTGTATATCCTACTATTCATTTTAAGAAGTTATATGTTATGTATCAACAACTAGTTATGTATCAACAACTAAACGATATAACAAATGTGGATTTGATGAAACGTCTAAGAGAAATACTTTATAATACAGTTCATATGATAAATTCAGGAGATTATAGTAATATGTTTATCATGACAAATCTATTTATATTTATAAAGGAAAATGGACAGGTAGATGTAGATTTTATGGAAAATCTTCAAAAAATGCCTGCATACATTTCTGGAAAAATAACTGGTCAACAAAATGGATTTTTTCCATACTCGTTAAATTCAATCATAGAAACAAGATTAATGCATCAACTAGTAGATGAAATACAAGATTTAACCTTTTACAAAGTTGGAAATTTATCAGAATTTATGACATCAATAACACAATTTTTTGAATCAAAAAAACGCGGAGCAGAGTACTATAGTGTTGATCGAGTTGTAAGTATACCAAATTATACTCCAAGAGTTATTTTTGATATAAATAATACTAAATTGTTGCTTGGAAAAACTTTTGTTATGGTCAAAACTCTTTTTGATAAAGGTTTAATACAAAATGAGGTGTTAATAGGAGCGTTTAACAATTTTTCTAATAATGTACCAATCGACAATTTTCTAGAACATTACTATACAAATGGAAAAGAGTTATATACAAAAATAATTGGTCACCAAATATATAGCGAATATAAAGAATTTATACAAGACTTTGTAGATGTATTAGAATATTATTTGTTATTTTATAATTTCTTTTGTAATAAAAAACCAGAATACTTTTATAATGATTTTGATATTATTTGTCATATAATGGATGTTATGGATGATTTTAAAGATCTAGAACAAGAACAAAAAGAAAAATATATTTTTTTAAATGATTATATTCAAGAATATAATAACATACAAGAAGCTAATGACATGGAAGAAGATAATGACATAGAAAAAGATAAAAAATATACATATATATATAATTTTTATAATGACTTTGATTTTCCTCGTGATTTAGCAGAAGAATCGTTAAAAGAATCGATAAAAGAGTCGTTGAATATAGATGATTCTCGTATTTTTAAATTTAAAAGCAACAAACTAACAGACTTGAAGTATATTTGTAGTTATTGTAGTATTTATTTGGAAAGGAATAATATGCGTAAGAAACTGGATATTTTTACTCATTCTCTATTTGTAGAGAGTTTGCCAAATCAATATAATGAAAAGTGGGAAATTGATAAAAAAATGAATGCAATATACAAATCTGTAATAGAGAAACGAGAAAACAACTTAAAGGCAAAGAGTGATATTGCAAGGCTTGATGTTGCTAAATTAAATAATTCGGACGATAATCTAGAAAATATTGCAATTGATCATCGATTATATGGTTGTTATAATAATTTTGTAAATAGGATTGTACATTGGAGTGGATTTTCTAATCATATAGATGAAGATTTACCAACCTTAACACAGCATAATCAACAAGACAGTTACTATTTTACTCCTATTCAAGCTGATATTACTTATGATTCTGCTGGTCCATATGAGAATGGTAAGAATGTTGTTATTACTGCTACCTTTGAAGACCCTATTCCTGATTCACCCGTCCCTCAAATTACTATTGCCGGTTCTGGTATTGCTAATGTTGCTGCTTCAGACATGACAAAAGTCTCTACTACCGAATATACGTTTTCATATAGTGTTCCTACTGGAGATGGTACAGGTACTATTACGTTGTCTGTAGGAACTGATGAAGCTGATAACACTATTACTGTTACTCCAACCAGCGGAAATACTTTTACTGTTAATAATACAAGTATGCGAGATGAAAATGGAGATGGAAATGGATATGGAAATGGATATGGAAATCAAAATGAAAATGATGAAGATGAAAATGATGGAAATCAAAATGAAAATGATGGAAATCAAAATGAAAATGATGAAGATGAAGATGAAGAAGATGAAAATGGAGATGGAGATGAAGAAGATGAAGAAGATGAAGAAGATGAAAATGGAGATGGAGATGAAGATGGAGATGGAGATGGAGATGGAGATGGAGATGATGAAAATGGAGATGGAAATGGAAATCAAGATGATGAAGATGATGAAGATGATGAAGATGATGAAGATGGAAATGGAAATGGATATGGAAATGGATATGGAAATGGAAATGGAGATGGAAATGATGGAAATGATGGAAATGATGGAAATGATGGAAATGATGGAAATGATGGAAATGAAAATGGAAAAAGACCTAGATATAATAGATATGATAGTGATGATGATGATAATAGAGATACAAAAAAACTGCGTCGTACTCCATCAAGAAAAAGAAAGCTTGGTGGAGGTAATAAAAAAACCCGTAAAAAGCGTTAATTATTTACATTTTACAAAATATAAATAATCTAACAGTATACTAATATGAGTTCCAAAACAAAATCAAATAAAAAAAAATCACATTCAAAAACATTAAAAACAAAATTATTCAAAACGTCTTTATCAAAATTGCCTACAGATGAAATATTAAGTAAAACGTATACAGATTTAGAAGATGCATTAGATTTGGAAGAAAAGACAATAGAACAAATGAAACCAAAGTTAATGAAAGATTTAAAAAGTATCGAACAAGCGTTAATTAGAAATAAAAACGGTGGATATATTATTTTTGGTGATCCGCATCATGGTGATTTAGTGTTTGATTTATTACTTCAAGTATATCCTAATTTATCTGCACAATTAAAAGAAATAATTGACAACGCGTACTTTTTTTCAGAAAATAAAACACAAATGAAAGAAATAATTAAAAAAGAATACGGAAAAAAACATTTGGGTTTAGAT
>Ga0228663_1000094_pt1 | contig 36232 bp, 44 predicted proteins | sample 77DmetaG_FD_183630 | JGI IMG/M metagenome (GOLD analysis project Ga0228663, IMG submission 183630) | Seawater microbial communities from Monterey Bay, California, United States - 77D | ecosystem: Environmental > Aquatic > Marine > Coastal | place: USA: California | collected 2016-10-07
AGCGACAATCAAATTTTTCAGCAAATTAAAAAACTACTTCATTCTGCGAAAAGCAAAATTGCTACTTCCATCAATACCCAAATGGTTAAAGTCTATTTTGAGATTGGAAGAATTATTGTTGAGTATGAACAACAGGGAAAAGAAAAGGCGGAATATGGCAAGGCTACCCTAAAAATTTTAAGCAAAAAATTAACCAAAGAATTTGGCAGGGGCTTTTCAGAAAGAAATCTAGAGTATATGAGGAAATTTTATCTTTGCTATTCAATTTCGCAGACAGCATCTGCGGAATTCAAATTATCATGGTCGCATTATGTTTTGTTGATCCATTTGGATGATTTATCAAGAAAATTCTATGAAATTGAGACAGTGAAAAGTCACTGGGGAGTAAGAGAGTTAGACAGGCAAATATCAAGTCAATTATTTGAAAGATTGGCAATTAGTAAAAATGATGCCGAAATTTCAAAATTATCTAGCGAAGGTCAAATTATTGAAAATCCCGATGATATAATCAAAGAACCATATGTTTTAGAATTTCTTGATTTAGAGCATAAAAAATACTCCGAAAATGAATTAGAAACCAAGATCATTGATAATTTAGAACATTTTTTACTTGAGCTTGGAACTGGATTCGCATTTGTTGGCAGGCAAAAAAGATTCTCATTTGAAAATAAACATTTTTATGTAGATTTAGTTTTTCATAACAGATTGCTCAAATGTTTTGTTCTAATTGATCTCAAAATAGGTGAAATAACTCATCAGGATTTAGGTCAAATGCAAATGTATGTAAATTATTATGACCGTTTTGAAAAACTACCAGAAGAAAATCCAACTATTGGTATCCTGCTCTGCAAAAAAAAGAACAAGACTGTTGTTGAAATGACTCTGCCAGAAAAGAGTAATATTTATGCTAAAGAATATCAACTATATTTGCCAACTAAAAAGCAATTAGAAGAACAAATTAATAAAGTAATAAAATAAGTTTTTTAGTTCTTTTCAAACAACTCAACCATAATCCTCCCTTTTTCACCCTTAAACCTAATGCCATTATCCTCAAAAATCCCAACCACCTTCTGGGAGTGTTGCGACAAAGGAATTAATTATTAACTTTCTATGATCAACTCATAATTTGAGTCTTTTATGTCAGTAAAGTAGTTTTTTGCTCTCAAAGAGCAGTATTTTAGCTGTTTTATGTTAAATTATGACGTTTTTTGGAATTTAAACGGATTAGCATTAGCGTGAATAATGGAATTATATTCCTCAATATAACGATAAGTATTTATTTTGATCAAGTAGTTATTTTATCCTACCTTTAAACCAAATTTATCAAACTCACTACACTCAAAACTACCATCATTTCTGGGATAGCCAAGCTGATTTGAAATAATTCTAGTTTCTCCAATGATTTGATCATCACACTCATGAGTATGTCCATAAATCCATAAATTCGGCTGATATTTCTCAATAATTTCTACCATATCCAAAGAGTTAAAAGCAGCTTGAAGCTTGCTATCGCCATATTTTGTATTCGGATTTTTTATAGGTGCATGATGTGAGATAACCACTCTTTTTTTACCTTCATATTTTTCTAACCAATTAATCAGTTTTTCTTTAAAAATATTATGCATTTTTACCGTATCTTGTGGAAGTAAAAACTGATCATTTTTAGTTAAAATTTGTCTAAAATCATTCATAGCACCTAAAGCATTTCTCATTGCCTCTTGATTTGATTCGTCAAAATCTGTCCACATTGTTCCACCAAAGAAGTGAAAATCATCTAAAACAAAAGTAGAATTATTAAGCCAAGTGACATTTGGATAATTGGTAGAGATAAAATTTTGAAATTCATCTTCACACTCACTCATTGGCTTTCTAGTATAATATTCATGATTTCCAGCAATAAATAGAACTGGTTTTTTCCAGTCAGATAAAAAATCGCTTAATGGTTTAAAATTTTTGAAAGTTATTATATCTCCAGCAAGAATCATCAAATCAGCATCAGAATTTTTTGGTGGCTTAAAATTACTGCCAAATTCTAAATGTAGATCGCTGTAAGTTATTATTTTCATGATATCACTATGTGGTCATTTATCAAAAGAAAATTTTATATTTTTTAGCCCTCACCATCTTCTACAAATTTCTTGGTATCATTCTCCAGAAAATTATCCTCTGAAACTACCGATCTTCCGAGTTCTTTTTCAGTATCGATTCTGGCATTTTTAGCAACATTACCACCTCTTTTTGCCACCTGTTTATTCTTATCAAAATTATTTGGTTTTTCTTGTTTTGAAATTTCAGTTGTTACTTTCTCACCAAGCATGGTAAAGATTAGCTCAAAATCTGTCATATGATCCCGGAGATTTTGATTAGATTTTGTCAGTGATTTATGTTTTTTATATTCTGATGGAGTCATTCCGAAAGTAGCTCTACTTATTTCTGCTGTTAAAATAGAAAAATCTTTCTCGTGCTTTATTCCTCTTTCTTTCCATTCATCACTTAAGTTTTGTCTAATTGCAATACCACGAAGTCTTTTATCAATCCAATCTTTAGAATAGCCTTTTTGTTCATAGATTTTTTTCATTCTTTCCTGAGCTATTTCCGGATCTTCAATTTCTTGAATCCTTTCATAACCAACTTTGGCTAGCCATCTTTTAAAAGGTTCTGCTTTTGGTGACGGAATGGATTGAATGATGCGAAACATGATTTCAGTATTAGCGCAGTCAGTTGCATATTTTTTACCATCTGATGCTTCTAATTTCAGTGCGTGACAATTTGTCACGACCTCACTTCCTTCGGCCTTTAATCTTTGTTTTAACTTTCTCCAATATGCTCCTGCATCTTTACTATCAGTTAAAACAGCTACAACATCAACAACAGAAAACCACCATTGATCTTCATGCCAGATTCTGCGGATTTTTTTATTTTCGAATGCTATGAGTTTATTTTTCATAAAAGTTTTATAATTTTATTTCTTGGAATAATAAAATGATTTTAGCTATTTTCAACTAGCTCAACCAAAATCCTTCCCTTATCACTCTCAAATCTAATGCCATTATCTTCAAATACGCCAACAACCTTCTGCATCGTCTCAATTCTTAAATTTCTAGCACCTCTTTCAAAATCTCCTACTGTAGCTTTAGCAATTCCAGCTCTTTTACACAATTCCTCCTGATTCCAGTCCAGAAGCATTCTGGCAGCTTTACATTGTTTATAATTAATGATGATATTCATGCGTTATTAACTTGATAAGTCAGTTCTTTAATATTACTATACAGTTTATTAGTATTAAAACTAATATTAGTACTTTCGATTATTTTATTATAATCATTTAATTTCACAATCTTAATTTTCTAATAATGTTTAAAAATATAATAGATAAAAATCTGGCAAAAATTGACCAGGTTAAAAGTTTAGCAGGTTCAATTGCTCATGAAACAAGAAATCCTCTTGCTGGTATTAAAGGATGTTGCGATTTAATGAAAACTAACCTTCAAGAATTAATAGAATATGTTGATTTAATCGCTGATAGTTCGAATCAGGGTTTGGCAATGATTGATATGATTTTAGCTAACATCAGGGAGGGGGAGATTGATAAGAGTAATTTTACCGATTTATCAATTTCTGATACTGTTAAAAAGGCAATCAAGCAATATTCTTATAAAAACGAGGATGAGAAGGTTTTGGTCAACTTAGATTTAGACAATGACTTCATTTTTAAGGGCGATGAAAATATGATGATTTTTGTTATTTTTAACCTGCTAAAAAACTCATTTTATTATAAATCAAAAATTGAGATCAGAACTGAGGTAAAATCTGACGGCAATTATCTATATTTTAAAGATTATGGCCATGGAATTGAAGCTGATAAATTGGAGCTGATTTTTGAAAGCTTTTTTACCTCCGGCAAAAAAGATGGAACAGGACTTGGTTTACCATTTTGTCGAAGAATTATGAGGGCTTTTGAAGGAGAAATTATTTGTAGATCTGAGGTGGGTGTGTGGACGGAATTTGAGATGACATTTCCAAACTAAAAATATTCAAAAAATTATCTTAAAATAAGTTGACTTCAACTCTCTTCCAAGCGTTCATGAAGGTAAGGCTAGAAAGCCATTATTAAATATTTATTAACGCCAGTTTTGCTTAAGCATAAACATTACCCCTTGCAATAAAGCAGGCTAGAATATAGTTAATTTAAGTGTTTGGCTTATTATTAATGTCAAATAATTCTAGCCCATGATCAATAATATAACTGCAATTTTTTGTTTCATAGATGATTTTCTAAGAATTTATCAAAAACATCAATCTAAAGGTCTAATTAAGATGAAGAACAAAAGGAATAGAGAAGGAAATATGAGCTTAAGTGAGATGATGACAATTATGATTTGCTTTCACTTCTCAGGATATAGAACATTTAAACATTACTATCTCTATTGTATTGGTATTCAATACCAATACTTATTTTTCCAATCTAATCAGCTACAATAGATTTATTCAAATAATGCCTAAATTATTAATTCCAACCACAATTTTACTTCATATTTTAAAAGGAGGTAAAACAGGTATTTATTTTATTGATTCAACCAAATTAGCAATCTGTCATCGGAAAAGAACCTCCTCTAACAAAGTATTCAAAGGATTAGCTGAAATTGGAAAGTCATCATATGGATGGTTCCTGGGATTTAAACTACATATGGTTATTAATCATCAAGGTCAAATTATGGCAGTTAAAATTACCAAAGGCAATGTTGATGATAGACCCCCAGTTGCAGAGCTGGCTAAAGGATTATTTGGTAGCATGTATGGTGATAAGGGCTATACTAAACATGATTTATTCCTTAATCTTTATCAAAAGGGGCTTAAGTTTATCTATGGAATCAGAAATAATATGAAGAATTGTCTTATGCTTATGATCGATAAAATCCTCTTGAGAAAAAGATCATTAATTGAATCATCACTTAATATCCTTAAAAACCAAATGAATTTAGAGCATACAAGACATAGGTCACCAATTAATTTTCTGGTTAATATTTTATCTTGCTTATCTGCTTATTGCTTTAAAACAACTGGCAAACATTTAAGAAAAATTAAAGGAGATGATATTGGGGGGATTTGTGCTTAAGCAAAACTGGCGTTATTAGGTAAAAAATGAACGATAAAACCACTTTACAAAACCACCTTGAATTATTCAAACCTCAGATGAAAGAGGTAAATGAATCTCTCTATCAATTTGAATCACAATTTGAGCAAGAAAAAGCTAAAATTGAAAAATTAAGATATTCTTTTGCAATGATGATGAAATTGATTAATCATGATCTAATCAATTCTTTTGATGATATCAAAGATTTTTTGCAAGCAAAAGGATTTGATAATGAATTCAAAATAAAAACTTAGTTGCAAATTTTTAATATTCATTTAAAATCTAATTTTTTATTATAAATAAATCACTTTAGATGGCTCAAGCCCCAGATTACAAAAACAATTTCTATCTAACCAAAAGACTTTTTAAGGGCTATGTTTTTCCTTATAAATTCAAATTTGCTGTCTCAATATTATTAATGTTTGTAGTTGCTGGTACAACTGCTGCTCATGCTTATTTAGTTAAACCAGCTTTAGATGAAGTTTTTGTTAAAAAGAACACTGCTGTTTTAGTGCTTATTCCAGTGGCCATTATGATCATTACTGTCATTAAAGCTTTGGCTACTTATTTTCAAATGCTGCTGATGAACTACATTAATATTTACATTACAGCTGATCTTAGAAAGGAACTCTATAGCCATTTTATTTATTCTGATATTTCTGATCTTAATCGCTCTTCTTCTGGCGAAATGTTAGCAAAAGTCATGATGGAGGTAAATATGATCGTTGGCGGAATAACTACTGCTGTAAACGGATTTTTTAAACAATTGGTCACTCTAGTAGTTCTAGTTGGGGTAATGTTTTATCAAAGCATGGAATTGGCATTAATTGCTTTTATTGGCTTTCCTTTAGCAGTATACCCAGTTTATAAAATTGGTAAAAAACTTAGAAATCTATCTTTTTTTAACCAAGGTATAAATCAAAGATTTATGTCTCAAATGGATGATAGTTTGCAATATGGTAAATTAGTTAAATCATATAATTGTGAAGCATTTGAAGCTAACAGAATGAATAGAATAATAGATAGTATAATCAAAATGAGTAAAAAAGTATCTAGGCTCTCATTGATATCATCTCCCTTTGTAGAAATGCTTGGTGGCATTGGTGTCGCCTGTGTAATTTGGTATGGCGGTCTACAAGTTTTAAATGGAACAACGACACCCGGTGCTTTTTTCTCCTTCTTTACTGCAATGATGATGGCTTATAAACCATTAAAGTCTGTTTCTGGAATGAACTCCAGCATTCAATTTGGTCTTGGAGCAACAGAAAGATATTTTGAAACAATTGATCAAAAACCAAAAATTAAAGATAAGCCAAATGCAAAAATAATCAAAAATCCTAAAGGTAATATAAAGTTTCAAGATGTGTATTTTAGTTATATGGATGACAGGACTGCTCTTAATGGAATAAACCTAAACATAGAAAGTGGTAAAGTCATTGCCCTAGTTGGCCCTTCTGGCGGAGGAAAATCCACCATTATGAGCATGATACTAAGATTCTATGACCCAAAATCAGGAACTATAAGCCTCGACAATCACGATCTTAAAGACATTACTATAAACTCTCTCAGACAATCAATGTCAGTGGTTAATCAAGAAGTTATGCTCTTTGATGACACTATCATAGAAAATATCAGATATGGTAAAGAAAATGCTACAGAAGAGCAAATCATCAAAGCTGCCAAATTAGCTGAAGCTGATGAATTTATCAAAGATCTGCCAGATAAATATCATACTCAAATAGGGCAAAATGGTATCATGCTCTCAGGCGGTCAAAGACAAAGAATTGCTATTGCCAGAGCCATTCTCTATGATTCACCAATTCTTCTGCTTGATGAAGCAACTTCTGCTCTTGATCCAATATCTGAACATCTCATCAAAAATGCTCTTAACAAACTAATGAAAGGCAAAACCACTATTGTTATTGCTCATAGGCTTTCAACGGTAATGCATGCAAATAAGATCTGTGTGGTGATGGATGGTAAAATAGTAGAGGAAGGCACTCATAAAGAGCTTCTAAAACACAAAGGCGAATATGCCAATTTATATAATAAACAATTTGAATTGATTGAGGATGAGAGGGGTGAGTAAAAAAGAAATTCTACTATCAGCAGTAGTCGTGGCACATAATGAAGAATATCATTTAGATGAATGTTTAAAAACATTATCATTTGCTGATGAGCTAGTGGTTGTTTTGGATAAATGCACTGATAAGTCAAAAGAAATTGCCTTAAAACATACTGAAAATATTATTGAAGGTTCTTGGAGTATAGAAGGAGAAAGAAGAAACATTGCTCTTGATAGTTGTCATGGCAAATGGGTGTTAGAGTTGGATGCTGATGAGAGAATATCAGGAGATCTAAAAAATGAAATATTAAGCAATATTAAAACCAACGATAAATGTAATTTTAAAACATTGGTGCATAACTATGTTGGTAACAGATTTGTTAAATATGGTTGGTTAAGGGTTATGGGTAAACATGATGAGCAATTCATGCATTACAATGGTAATAAGAGATATGTTGAAGATAGAAGCCTTCACCCGATAGCTAATTTGAAAGGAGAGATAAAAATGCTAAAATCACCAATAATTCACTATATGGATCATGATATATCAGATCTTATTAATCGTTTTAATCGCTATACTAGTTTAAGAGCTAAAGATTTGGTTGATTCTAGCAAAAAGATTAAAAAAAGAAAATTGCTGCCATTATTTTTTAGTTTTCTAAATCGTTTTTTCAAAGCCTTTGTCATTAATAAAGGCTATAAAGAAGGGGGTTTAGGTTTATTGGTTTGTCTTTTTAGCAGTAGTTATAATTTGGTAGCTTATTTAAAAGTTGTTGAGATTAAAAAATAACTGTTTACAATTGTATTGAGATATTAAAATTTAATAAAAAAATGACAAAAAAAGAATTAATTTTTTCGAACATAACCGATTATTGTGATCAAAATCACAATTTTAATTTTGATCCAAAAAATCCAATCGTTAGACTCCATGAGCCAACCTTCGGCGCTGAAGAAATAAACGCTTTTGTTGACCAAATGCTCACTACTCATGTTACTATGGGTAAAGAGGTCAGAAAATTTGAAGAACAATATGCTAAGATCATGGGTCATAAATATGCAGTAATGAATAATTCTGGTTCTTCTGCAAATTTATTGGCAGTTTCAGCTTTGGCAAATAAATTAACCAAAAATAACTTAAACGTAGGAGATGAAGTTATTGTGCCATCTTTATCTTGGTCAACAACAGTTTGGCCTTTAATTCAACATGGCCTTACTCCTGTATTCGTTGACGCAGATCCACAAACATTTAATCTAGATTTAAATAAATTAGAAGAAGCCATCACAAACAAAACAAAAGCTATAATGCTAGTCCATGTTTATGGAAATCCATGCGATATGGATGGCTTAATATCTTTAGCTAATACATATAACTTACAAATCATTGAAGATTCTTGTGAATCTATGGGGGCTTATTATAAAGATAAAGCAGTTGGCTCTTTTGGTAGAGTTGGTACATTTAGTTTTTATTTCTCTCACCATATAACAACCTTGGAAGGTGGAATTTGTGTTACTGATGATTTTGATTTAACAGAAACTATGCGCATTATGAGAGCTCATGGCTGGTCAAGAGAAGCTGATAATCACGAAGACTATGTTAAAAAATACCCAGATATTGATCCAAGATTTATTTTTGTTAATTTAGGTTACAACCTAAGACCAACAGAATGCCAAGGTCGCATGGGGCAAGTGCAATTACCAAAACTTGCTAATTTTGTTAAGCAAAGAAGAAAAAATGTAGCTTATTATAGAAAAAAACTAAATAAATATTGCGATATTTTTGATTTTCAGCATGAGCAAAAAGATGGATATTCTAGTTGGTTTGGTTTTGCTATTATCCTCAAAAATAATTGTCCTTTTAACGTTAAAGAAATTTCAGCATATTTAAAAAGCAAAAATATTGAAAACAGGCCAATAATTGCTGGCAATATCGGCAATCACCCAGTAATGCAGAATTATCATCACATTATGGGTAAAAACCAAGATGTATCAAATAATATAATGAAAAATGGTTTTGCGTTAGGTTGTCATCAACATATAAATGAACAAGCTATAGATTATATAGTGCATAATATAGATAAATTCATTAAGGAAAATAAATGTTTGTAATCATTGGAGCAAGTGGATATTTAGGATCTTATCTAATTAAAAATGTAATTGATAATACTGATGAAAAAGTTATCGCAACCTATAATAGTAATATATCTCTAGTAGAAAGCAGTAACAGTAGAGTACGATGGGTTAAGTTAGATATATCAGATTTTCTTAATGTGAATAATTTTTGTAAGCAAGAGTTGGGGAATGACATTAAGTATAAATTTATTTATCTTTCATCATTTATCTATCCAGATGAGGTTGAGAAAAATCCTAAAAAAGCTTGGAACATTAATGTTGCATCATTAGATTATTTTTTAAGCAAAGCTAAAGATAAAATACACTCACTGTACTATTCTTCTGGCGATAGTATATATGGGGAGAGTGTAAATGATTATATTTTTAACGAGAGCGACTCTTATAATCCAATAAATACATATGGCAGAACAAAAGCTATTGCTGAACAGATAGTTTTAATGTATGGATTTAGTGTTATTCGTTATTCACTTTTAATGGGCCCTTCTTTGTCATCAAAAAAACATTTCTTTGACAAAATAGTTGAGTCATTGAAGAATAAATCAAACATTGACATGTTTTATGATTCCCGCAGGTCTGTAATTGAGTTTAATTCGGCGGCATGCTTTACAATAAAACTTTTAGAAGAGAGGTGTTATAAAAAACAAGATATTATAAATATTTCAAGCGACACTCCTTTGTCCAAATTTGAAATAGCTTTAAAAATAGCTAAAAAATTGAATTTGGATTCCAAATATATAAATTCTACATCCATGGTAAACCAAAGCTGTAGAGCTAGAGACATTCTTATGTCCAATCAGAAGTTAAAGGGAGTACTAAATTTAAGAGAAATAGAATTTCTTAATTAAAAATTAACAATCAAATACTAATAATGAATTTATTAGATTTAAAAAATAAAACACTAGGTATCATATCTTCATATAAAGATAATTGTGGTAATGCTTCATACACTAGACAGCTCATCGAAGATTTTAAAACAAAATTTAAGAAAGTTGAATGTATAGAATTGGATCAAAGATTAGTGCATTCAGATTTTCACAATTTGGTAAAAGCTAATGTTTTAAAAAAAATACAGCTGTATGATTTTATCAATGTACAATTTGAACCAGGTCTATTTCATAGAAAAGCTCGCAAGGCATTTAAATTTATGGAACAAATTCTTAAAATTAAAAATACTAATATTGCTATAACATTTCACTCATTGAGCTTGAGTGGTGAATACAGCAAAATAGTCAACTTTTCTTGGTTGGAATATTTATTATTCAAGGTTAAGTTCAGACTTAAATTATTAAACAGAAAAGATTATAATCCTTATGTTTTGCAGCAATGCTTTTTATTAAGAAAAATCAAGCTAAACAAATTTAACCATAGCAATGGTATTTCTATTATAGTTCACAACAAGAAGAGTGCTGAACAGTTAGCTTTTTTAGGTGTAGATTCCTATTTTCATCCAATAGTTTCGGCCAATAATTCAGATATAGAAAAATTTAACAATGATAAAATCAGAAACATTATTCTTGATAAGCACAATCTAAGTAAAGATAAAACTTATATTGGTTGTTATGGTTTTTATGGTCCATATAAAGGCGTAGATCTAATATTAAAGGCCATGAAACACCTTCCAGAAAATTTTCACCTCGTGATGTCTTCAAATTGCCATCCTGTGAGTAATTTAAAAATTAGAAATATTACTACTGAAAAGAAAAATATTACTACTGAAAATGTAGAGCATATACAATATGTTGAGCAAAATACCTATATGATATATTTAATGGATCTAATTATAAAATTAAATATTTCTAACAGGGTTCATTTTACCAATCACATTATTGATGAAGATGGTTTTAAAGAATTAATTGCCGCTATGGATGTTAGTGTTTTTCCTTATTATGAAGTTGGTCAGCAAGGATCGGGTCCTATTTCATACGCAACACATTTGAACTATAGTGGGAAAATAATTTTATCAAGAACCAACTTGTTTGAAATGTATGAACAAGACTTTTTTCCAGATTGCTTTACTTTTTTTGACCAAGGAAATTACTTAGAATTGTCACAAAAAATTAAAAATATTAAATCAAAAAAAATGAACTTATTAAAAGCAAGAACCAAATTTAACCCCAATAGCAATACAAAAACATATATAGATGCCTTGCTACAAAACAAAGATGTAAGTAATTTTTTAAATCAAAGTAAAGTTTGTAACGTTGAATAGTTTATTTTCTATAAAATATAAGAATTTTTTTTTAAAGATAAAAGTTCTTGGAATAAAACTCGATCTATCTGCTTATAGCATAGCTTTCTTTGTAAGGTCTATTCTTCGTAAATATAACTATATAGCCATTTACAGAATTTTAAAAGAAAAAAATGATAATGTTGTTGTTATAGAGCTAAATGATTTTCATGGCGAGGTTTTACCTTCATGGAAATACCATTTGAAAAAATTAGGCAACAAGACATTATTTTTGGTTCACCCAAAAATTTATGATGAAAATCCGTTTTATAATGAGATCTTTAATGTAATAAAAATTGATTATAATTATGTTCTATTTCTAATAAATTTGGGGTTTTTATTTAGATATAAAAGAATTATTTTTAACTCGGACTACATCTATGAAAGACCGTTTGGAGGCAGAAGCTTTCTATATAATATGATTAAATTCAAATACATAGGAAATATACTATTCCTTTCTCATCATGCCAATCTTACAATCGAAAATAAGGGGCTTACTTCAAGTAAAAAAATCATAACCCTGTCGAGAGCCGTATCAAATAAAACTAATATACATTACTTTTTTCCAAAATTAAATAGTAGCAATATCGCCACCTACAATAAATTAAAAAGAATAATTATTGTTGGAAATATGAAACATATTTCTAAGGATTATAAAGGGTTATTGCTAGCTTTAGAAAAACTTAAAAGCAAAAAACAACCTTCATTTTCTCTTGATTTGGTAGGAAAGATACACAAAAATCTTCCCAGAAGTGATTTTATAAATTACCACAATAGATTGAACTTTAAAGAATTGCATAGCTTATTGACAAAGTCTCACTTTATTTTATTTTTACTAAAAAAGACAGAAGGGCATCAATACAAATCGACAGACATAACAGGGAGTTTTCTATTGGCATTGAATTTTGGCTTAATTCCTGTTTTAGAAGATTCATTTCAGGGATTTTACGAGTTAGATGAATCCAATTCCGTAGTTTACAATGAAATAAATGGTATTTCCAATGCCTTAGATGAAATATCTAACATGAGCAAAACAAAATATACAAAGCTACAAGTTTCATTAAGTAAACTCACTAAAAATCTAGAGAAAGATAGCTTAAGAAATTCTAATATTTAGTCATTTAAATTATCTTTCAATTCAAAACAAAAGCACTCCTGTAGATCATTGGAATAGCAGTAGATATCGGGAGAGACTCTGCAATAAAGTTAGAGTCCGCTGATTTACAAAATAACTGAATTAAGGAAAAGGAGAAAAAGCCTCTGATTTATCAAAAGAATATGGAGCTGAGGGAGATTTAGTAGGAAAATAAACAGCAATAAACTAAAAAGTTGATATGGATTAGGAAGTAAATTTAAGAAAATAGAATTTTAAAAATTTTTATAAATTTAGAAAATTTCTAATTCAACGGACTCTAGCTACTCAATTTTTCTACTATAGACCCCCTCACTCATCTTGATATACTATAGTTGGGGAGACTCTATCATGAGCAATTCCACCCTTGCCATAGTCAACTGACTGATACTGTATACCATATTTATTTGGATCATCAAAAAATGATTTCTTTACCTTCCAAACTTCTACGGGAGGCTCACAACAAAAAAATAAAAATGGCATAGGGATTAATTTTCTACTTTTAGCCAAATATTCACCATACCATTGGAAGGCGAAAGGTATCATTCGTATAATATTAGTATAATTCTTTAAGCCACATCCTATAAGATAGTTTTTCATATCCCATAACACATCCGAATCAAAAGCGCTTGGTGTACAAGTATAATTATGAAAATTATTATCATCATGATTCAGTAAGCATTTGATTGTTTTCTGTAAATCAAAATAACTTAATTTTAAATTAATAAATTCTTTATTTCCATGACCAAAATCCAATAAAGACATCTGTTCGGCTGTTTTAGGCTCATGCCAACATTCATGAAAAATAAACTTTAGCTTACCATTTTGATAAAGATGTTTTTTATCAAAATCCTTAATGAAGTATCCATCAGAATCGTTCATTAAATAATGCTTAGCTATTCCTGTAAGACCAAAACATAACCTTATACAGTCTTGCAGATAATATCCCTTCATTTGCAAGGCCTCTTCCACTGGCTCTCCAGCCATTTCTAGAACCTGTCTTTCGGTCAAGAAGTTTGGTAATTCTTTAATTTCTTTTAAGCTCAATTTTTCATAAAAATAAGATTCAAAATTTTTCAGATCATTTTCTGGCACACAAATAAAGTATGGGACTGGATTTAAAAAAAACTTCTCAAAAGACTGATACGCAAAAAAACATCTCTTTAGATCTCTAATAAAAGATCCGGTAAAAAGCGCAAACTCATACTTATACTCTCTTTGCTCTGCTTTAACTTCTAATTTCGATTGTTTCTTATTATCTATAACTGGCTTACTGAATATTTTAAATTTCTTAATAAAAGAGAAAACAAGCATATATAAAATATTAAAATTTATAATAGAACCGAGCCTCGTTCTAAATTTACTAAAAAACTCTATCGATTAATGGCCTCTTTGTTTAAGAGAGGGCTAAGGTTAATATTGGACGCTATCTTAAAATCCTAGTTGTGGACCTATTGGCATTATGTCGGATGGCAAGATAGGAAACAAGCTATGATTCAAATCAACGGATAATATTGATAATCATTTATAAAAAGATCAAGAAATTTGCTTCATTATATTTTAAAAAACTTACCAGAAAATAACTCTCTATTTTTAATTTTAGCCCTTCTTCCTGCTTCCATATCACTCTCTTTATCGCCAATCATAATTGATTTTCGTGGATCAATATTAAACTCTTTAATGGCCTTTAGAAGCATTCCTGGATTTGGTTTTCGATCAAAAGAATCTTGCTTATATTGTTTAATGGCCGCTTTTTCATGGTAAGGGCAATAGTAAGTTTTGGCAATTTTTATTTTGTAATTTAAAAATTCATTTTCCATCCATTTGGTTAATTCCAAAAACTGCTCTTCGGTATATTTCCCTTTTGCAATACCGGCTTGATTGGTAACTATAACTATTAAATATCCTTTACTTTGCGCCTCCTGACATAACTCAAAAATACCATCTATGAAGTGAAAATTTTCAATTTTTCCAACATGACCATAATCAACATTTATTACCCCATCACGGTCAAGAAATAATGCTTTGTTTTTAATTATTTTTGGTAACTCGTTTGCAGCTTTTTTGTAATCTTCAGGAATTCCGATATCAATAAAATAATCTTTTGAGACAAAACCAGAAGGTTTTATTGATGCTGTATGCTCACAAAGGAAATCTTGCTCAAAAGAGAATTTTTTAGCTAAATTATAATTAGAAAATATTTTTGGATTTAGTATATAAATTCCGCCATTAATATATCCTGACTTTTGTTGAATATTTTTTTCGATAAAATTAACTATCAAATTTTTATCATCAATTTCAACTGATCCATAGCGACTAGAATCCTCTACATTTCTTAAAACGATAGTTAAATCAGAGTTGCTCTTATCGTAAAAACTAACCAACTTTTGATAATCAATCTGTAAAAAAGTATCACCATTTAAAACTATAACTGGTTGGTTTTGATCAATGAATTGCAGTGAGTTGATAATAGCTCCTCCAGTATCCAATGGCTCTTTTTCAATAGCATATTTAATATTAATACCAATATAAGAATTTCCAAAATAGTCGGTGATTTTTTTATGTAGATAGCCAACCGATAAAACAATATCAGTGATATTGTAATTTTTGAGATAGGTAAAGAGATATGCTAAAAAAGGTAATTCGCTAATATTTGCCATTGGTTTTGGAATGTCTTTTACGACTGATTGCAACCTGGTTCCAAAGCCTCCAGCAAGAATAATAGCCTGCATCATATTTTATTATTTGGATTGTGAGTTTTGCCAAAAAACTTATCTTCTATTGAAGCGCATATAATATGACCTGTGGCGATGTGACCTTCTTGTATTTTTGGAGTTTCATTTGACGGAATATTGATTTGATGATCCACTAACTTACCAACATCTCTACCATCTTCCCCTAAAAAACCAACTGTGATAACTTTTTTATTTTTGGCACTTTTAATAGCCTCAAGAATATTTTTACTTCTTCCTGATGTTGATATCCCAATTAAAACATCTCCTTCTTTAGCAATAGCTTCAATTTGTCTAGAAAATGAATAAATGTAGCCATAATCATTGCCAATAGCAGTGAGGGCTGAAGTATCGGTTGTAAGTGCGATAGCATTTAGAGCTGGTCTGTCATAACAAAGTTTGCTAACTAATTCTGCTGCCATATGTTGAGAATCAGCAGCCGAGCCACCATTACCACAAAACATTATCTTGCCGCCATCTTTTAGTGATTCATAACAAACATTAGTGACCTCTTCTATTTTTAGAAGTAGCTTTTTGTCATGAAGGATTTTGTCAAATAAGTCTTTGGTTTTTTGATATTCTTTTAAGATATAATTTTGCATATTTTATTTTCTGTTAGTTATAGTCCAGCTTCTTGAACCTTCTTCAACAAAATGACAGGGGTATATTTGGCCATATTTTTCTTGCTGTAAAATTCTGATAATTTCCATTCTTTTTGATGGTCTAGTTAAAAACATAATAAAGCCTCCACCTCCTGCACCAGATATTTTACCAGCCATAGCGCCAGCATTCATAACTTTATCATATAAATTATTTATTCTATCATTACTTATTGATTTTAATGATTGTTTTTTAGCAGCCCAACCTTTTTGAATAGAAGTTGCAATAGCATCAAAATCAGCCTTTAGTAGATATTCTTTAATATTAATAGCTTCTTGCTTAATTTGAAGCATTGAGTTGATAGTTTTTTGGTTTTTTTGCTCTACTTGCTTACTTTGATCATCAATAATTTGGCTAGACTCTCTAGAAGTTCCAGTATTAAAAAGAATTAGAGATTGCTCAAGTTCTGATATTATCCATTTTCTAACTCTTAATGGATTAATAATGGTTTTATCATTTTTATAAAATTCCATAAAGTTAAAACCACCAAATGTTGCAGCATATTGATCTTGTTTTCCACCTTTCATCCCAAGATCAATTCTTTCAATTTCATAGGCCAAGTGTGATATATCATAATCCCCAAAAGGTAGTGATAATAATTCAACATAAGCTTTGATAATTGACACTACTAAAGTTGATGATGAACCAAGACCAGAACCAGCAGGAACATCGCAATATGTTATTACTTTGTGAGATATAGGCTGGTTATTATTATGATCTTTGACAATTCTGTTATAGATTGCCTTATGTAATTTTAATTCTCCTATTGGTTCAATATAATTTTTTAAATCACATTCGAACTCCTCTTGTAAATCACTAGCAACAAATGTTATTTTATTATTATTTTTAGGTTTAATAGTGCAGCACGCATATAGATCTATTGTGGCATTTAAAACTGCCCCTCCATGCTGACTATAAAATGACTCCATATCAGTTCCACCACCACCAAGCCCAAGTCTCAGAGGGGAGCGAGAACGAATTATGAGATTATTTGACATATTATTAGAAATTTATCTTGTAAGAAAATTTTCTCCTTTTTTGACTCTTTCACGCCAATAATTTAGTAAATCTTGCATAGTTTGCTCAAAAGATATTTCTGACTTCCAGCCAGTGTGTTTTTCGAATTTTTTAGTATTTGGTACCTGTAGATCAGCATCAATGGGGCGAAGCCTTTCAGGATCGGTTTCTACTTTGATTTTGCCTTTAACAGTTGAAATGGATATTAGATAATCCAGCATCTCTTTGATAGTACAAGTATATGTACCACCAATGTTGTAATATTCACCTGCTTTAGGGTTATTTGTTACCAAAGTGTAATATGCTTTCACAGCATCTCTAACGTCGGCGAACGTTCTGAGTGAATCTAAATTACCAGTTTTAACGATTGGGTCTATAATACCTTGTTCAATCATGGCAATTTGTTTAGCAAATGTACTTTCAGCAAATACATCGCCTCTTCTTGGGCCAGTGTGGGTAAACATTCTAGTTGTCATTACAGTCATGTTATAGGCTTCTGCATAATATCTGCCTACTAAATCAGTGCCGACTTTTGAGATAGCATAAGGTGAAGCGGGGTGAAAGCTACATTCTTCATCAATGGGGAGCTTTTCTTTAGGAACTCGACCAAAAACTTCACTAGAAGCACAAACATGAATGATTGTTTTTTCACGTAACTCATCATCTTTGCGTATTGCTTCTAAAATTCTTGCTGTTCCTTGAATGTTGGTTTCAAAAGTATCAAGTGGAGATTCAAAACTTGTTTTTGGGTAGCTTTGAGCAGCTAAATGGAAAATATAATCAGGCTTACATTTACTGATAACATCTTGTATTGATATATAATCTCTTAAATCTCCATATAGTAAATGGACTCTATCTTTATTGTTAATATTATTAATTAGGTGAGATATATTGTCCATAGGGCTACGCCATCTGCACATGCCATATATCTCCCAATCAGTATTATCAAGCAGGAAGTCAGCTAGATGAGAACCAACCATTCCAGTTATTCCGGTGATTAGGGTTTTTGTCATTTAATTTAATTTAATGTTAAAATTAAGTAATGTGATATATCTTAAAGTAAAAATATTTTTTTTAAAGACTTAATTTACTATTTATTTGTTATTTTTTAGATTGGTTTGTTAACCTTTTAACTTTCATTATATAAAAGAAAAATATAGAGTCGAGTTATATTCATGCTATCAAAACTCAAAAAAATTGATTTGAGAAAAGCTTGGAAATCTGAGGATCAAGAATTTACTCCCTGGCTTGCAAATGAAGAAAATCTTGAATTAATTAGGAGACGCTATTGGGATTGAGCTTGAATTAGTTGCTCAAGAAAAAGATGTGGAGCCTTTTAGGGCTGATATTTTGTGTAAAAACACAGAAAATGAATCTTATGTTTTAATAGAAAATCAAATTGAAAAAACAGATCATAAGCATCTCGGTCAGCTTTTAACCTATACATCAGGATTAGAAGCGGTAACAATTATATGGATAGCATCTAAATTTACCGAAGAACATAGAAAGTCATTAGATTAGACATCTTTCCAATCAAATCCCTTTAAATTCAAGAGCAATCAACTATTTTAATCACATTCTTCCTCAAATTCTTGATTAAAATTATCAATTTGGCGAAGCGTTTCTTCACTAAGAAAATTTACTTCAGATTGCGTGATTGTGATAGGATTTGCCCAAAGACAGAGATTATTTACGGATGTATTTTTGCATCCGGCGCTTAATAGTAGAAATATTATCATCCCTACGATTAGCCTGCCTTTTCTTAGATTTTGTTGCATCTTCTAAATTATTCTTTAGTTGTTTAATTTCTGATGATTTTTTGCCCTTAAAAAATCCAAAGCCAAAAATGGTGCAAATCCCTGCTAAAAATATCACTGATTTAATTATTAACCCTTCGAGCATTTTCTTTTAATATTGATTCCCTTCTCAAACACGCTGATTCCAAGCAAGCCACCACCTGAAATTAAAAACATATTAATAATACCAAGAGCAGTTGCTGCATCTGCTGCTCCTTGATAAAGAGAATAAACAAATAAAATTACTGAGAACATAACCCCAATGGTTAATAAAATTGAGCCCCAAAGTCTTTTGGAAGATTTATTGCCTTTAGAATCTTGTAAAAATTTGTTTATCATATTTGCTAATTTATTAATTCAAAATGCGGTAAATCAAAAAATGTCTGATCGTGTAAATCATTGTCATTATCCCAATCGGCCCCACATCTGATTTTAATGTTTAGCTGATCTGCTGTAGCTTTTACATAGCCAACGAAGTGATAAAATCCGATTCTATTATTCCAATTTATCGGATATGGCACAACATCAATTGCTAAAGATGGGCTTTGATTATGTTTGCTTTTTCCTGCTTTTAGCTTTGATTTTCCTTGGCAGTAAAGCTCTTCTTGGCATTCATTGCTTCTAAAACCTTCAATAATTGTGCAGTCATAATTTTTGATGACTTCGTTAAAGAGATTTTGTAAATCAGGATGACAGCTCTCTAATTTTTCTTTTGATCTATTTGAATATTTTGGCATTTTATTTAATTTTAAAATTAGCACCAATTAGTGAAATAAAACCGGCAGTGATTAGAGTGATAATTCCTATTACTACCCATCTGACAAAGATTCTGAAACTATCCTTTTTCGCCATTCTAAAAGCTTTTAACAATTCCCTCAAATCCCTGATATCTATTACCGCATCTTCATCAGCTAACCCAAGTTCTGCCAAAGCCATTCTTGCGCCTTGCTTTGAGGCTTTTTGTAATAGAGCTTCTAGCTCGATTGATGTGAGAGTTATTTGACTCAATTTCTTATCTTCTTTTCCAAGCATTTTTAGTATTTTAAAATTTTTCTACGGCGTTAATAGTGGATTGATAGCCTTGATCACTGATATCGTGAATTATGGCTTCAATGATCCATTCCTTGTTTTTTAGATATTTGATATCTGGTATGATTATTTTGCTCTGCGCACTTAAAATAGGATTGCCAGGAAGTGAGATCTCTAACTTGGCTATTCCCCTCTCAAATTCTGCTAATTTTGCTTTAGCAGCTTCCAAAGCTCTATTTTGATCTGTGAATGTGTAGCGCATTTCATAATCAGGCTCACCAGTTCCAGCGGTGACTTTCTTTTCTTCTGCTGTTGCAAAATCATGATATTTAGCAATTACTTTGCCAAACTTGCCTCGGTCAAGAATATTTAATCGCCAGCTAGATATTTGATTTTCAGAAAGTTCTAATTTTGGAAGCTCTTTGCCAGTAACGGTTGTTCCTTTATTCTTTTTGGCAAAAATTAACTTTCCCGCTACGAACTTAATAAAAGCATCGTAATCTCTAGCAAAGTTAGTTAAAAATGACAGATCACCTTCATTAGTTTGATCAATATGAGATATGTAGATTTTCTCAAAATATTCATCAATTAGAGATGTGAATTTATGCTCCTTGGCAATTTTACTGACTATTCCAACCAAACTATATTCATGCCATGATCTGCTTTTTGGTGATCTAATTTTGCTAGTTAGATCTTTGATCTTTGTATTGCTGGCTTTGGCAATAATTCTCATCCTTGATGGCGGTGAGGAAAGATCAATATTATCTACGATATAGTTTCCCATCAAAACTAAATCCTGATTCTCATAACCAAGCGATATTTCAAGATTTGTACCTCTTAGTGGAATTTCTAAAATATTATCTCTGTTATCAAGCAGGATTTCTGCCTTATCAGAAACAAGACCAGTTTCATCGGTAATATTTAAAGACACTAATCTTGGCGATAAAATATCAGTGATATCTTTATCATCAGCTGTAACTTTAAATATTGGCTTCATGACCAGAGTTTTACTATTTCAGATTCTTTTTGAATGGTTATTTCTGGTAAGATAATTTTTACTCCAGCTTCAAAAATAGCATCTAATTCAGATAAATGAGGATTAGCTTCCAAGACTTGCTCAACTATTTTTATTGTGCTGCCATAATAATTCTGGCAAATCTGATCCAAAATATCACCGTCCTTTGTTGTATAAATAATGCTCATAGTGAACTCACAACATTTTGAATAATTCCTTTTGTGCCTCTTTTTTTATTCTCACCATATCGCTTTAATGTGATGGAGAATTCTATTTTTCTAGGACTACCATCTTTCAAAAAATTACTCTGATTTTCTGATATTTTAGAAATGCACCATCTGCCAAATGCAAAGCCATTTCCTGATATTAAAAAAAGAGGTTTGCCAAGTCCTGCCTGGGCTCTCATTAAAATTATTTGTTTTAATCCTCCCTTAAAATGAGGATAAATAATTCCTTCAAGCTCAACTGTCTCAACTCCAAAGCCAGTAAATTGCAGAGCTGGATTACTTCCAAGCCTATTAACTTCCTGCCACTTATATTCACTTTGCCTTTTTAGGGTTTGATAAGCAGAGTTTTTGACAGCAAAACGATAAGCTCCCAAAATCATCATCATATCTATTTTGAGCAGGCTATTAACAGTTAGCTTGCTGCTGATATTTTTAAAAAAATCTAACGCCATGTCTGATCATTAATCGTAATTCAATGCCTGCTTTCTAACGGCAAATTTATGCATCACCTCATCAAGTGCTATTCGTACTTGATTGGCAATGGTTTTTTCATCAGCGTCAGTTCTGGCATTAATAGTAATTGGTGCGGAGATAGAAATATTTGAATTACTACTACTGCCAGCAATATTAGAAATATTACTGGTTTGAATTATCTTGCTAAAATCAGTATTATCAGATTCTAAATCTTTAATTGTATCACCAATTTGGCTTTGATTATTCATTTCATCACCAGTAAATACTCCTTTTACAGAATTGATTCCTTTACCAACAAGAGCCTTCACTTTTGCCAGTGGTTTTAATAATTTACTTACCCATGCAAATGCTTTTTGCACCCAGTCAATTATACCACTAAAAAGATTCTTAAAAAACTCACCAACTGGAGCCCAGTTGACCATTAGAACTCCTGCAGCTATTGCAATGCCACTAATAATTAGACCAATAGGATTTGTCATTACAGCAATACCAAGCGCTTTAATGGCGGTAATTACAGTTGGAACAGCAAAACTCATCAAAGTCATTGCAGTTCTGAAGGCAATAATACTTCCTTTAGCTGCTAAAAATCCTCCTTTCAAGAATGTAAAAGCATAGCCAGTAGCAATTGCTGTTATTTTAAAACTGATTAATCCAGCTACTGCTAAACCAATATATTTTGTAAGAACAGGGAATTTTTCAGCTAAAACACTTATTCTGCCAGCAATATTTGCTGCCTTTCTGGCAATAGTTGCAAAAGCAGGAAGCAAAACAGATCCAATTGATATTCCAACCGATTCAATAGCTGATCCAAATTCTTTAAATGCACCAATAGTGGTGTTTTTTAACCGATTTGCCATTGCCTTGGCAGCGCCAGTAGAGTTATTAATTTTTTGTTCCACCTCATCTAATCTGCCAGTTTCAACAGATTTAAAAATTGCCAATGCGCCAGAAGTTGCTCTTGTTCCAAAAATATCTTTTATTGTGGATAATTTTTCTTCATCAGATGCATCTTTCATAGCAGCAGCCATTTCTTTTAAGATGGTGACCATTGATCGCATCTTGCCATTATCAAAAACTTTAACTCCAATTCCTGACAATCTTTTTTGAGCAAGTAGAGCTTCTTTTGCAACATCAGGCATTTCTTCAGCACTAACGCCCATTTCTTCTCTCATTTTACCAAGAGCTTTTGCTCCTGATTTTGCAGGAGCTGCAAGTCTTAAATATGCTGATCGGAGCATGACGCCAGACATCGATGCTTGAATTCCAGCGTCACCTAAAACACCAGCTAAAGTAGCGGTTTCTTTTAAAGTTCCACCAACTGCAGCTGCAGCAGGTGCGATAAATTTCATGGTTTGACCAAGCATTTCAACATTAACATTTGTTGATCTACTTGCTTGAGCTAAAATATCGGCAACTTCACCAGTGCGTTCAGCCTCCATATTGAAGCCAGTTAGAATATTGGAAGTAATATCTGCGGTTCGCCCTAAATCCATATTTCCAGCAATTGCTAGATTAAGCACACTTGGAGTTGCTGCTAAAATTTGATTAGTGCTAAGTCCAGCCATACCAAGAAATTGCATAGCTTCTGCAGTTTGGCTTGCGGTATATTGTGTTGTTCTGCCAAGCTCTCTTGCTTGTTTTGTTAGACTTTTAAATCCTTCTCCACCAGCTGCTTCATTGGTAATTGCGCCAACTTTTGTCATAGCCAGTTCAAAATCTACAGCTGGACGAACAGCAGAATATAATGCTCCACCAAGAGCGACAGCATCAACCATTTGCGAGCGGTAATTTGCTCTTTTGCCAAGATTAGCATCTTTGGCATTTTGATTATTTTGTAAGCTTGCTTGGCGTCTTTTTAGAACATTTAGATTTTTACTTAATTTTGACTGCTCTTTGTTAAAGTTTTTAATATCGATCCCAGAAGAGCGTAGGGCTTTGCCCATTTGTCTTGTGGATCTAGCAGTTTCAAGAAATGATCTTTTTGTTTGATCAGCTAGTCTTTTGGCTTTTCTAAAATTATTTTGTAATAATTTGGTTGGGCTGTTGGTGTTGGCAATTTCTTTGCTTAAAATATTTAGCTTCTGCCTAGCGTCACGATAAGCAATACCTGTTTCTTTAGTAGCTCTAGATGATTTTTTAAAAGCGTCAATTTGACCAACCCTATCGCTTACCTTTTTTATTACCCTTCCAAGAGAAGATAGCTGTTTGTTTGCCGATCCAAAAGCTCCTTTAAAAGATTTGCCTAGCTCTGCGCCAATTAAAACTGAAACTGATGCGTTGGGCATGATTAAATATCGTTAGATTCTTTTTGGATTAAAATTGCTTCATCGTAAAATAAGCAGAACTCTTCCTCGGTTAGCTCTAAAATTTCAGAAAGTGGCCAATGAGTGATTTTTGAGAGAATTATGATGGCCTGCCTTATATTCCCTCGGATTTGAAAAAATCCATATATGCCTTTTGTAAATTGGCATAATCAGATTCATCTAGCTCCTCAATAATATTGGGAGTTACTTCGCAAAGATTGGCAAAAAGACGAATTTCTTTTTCTTCATCAGATGAATTTTTCATTTTAGCTACAATGAGACGATCTTTGACTTTTGAGCGTCTCATAGTTAATTTATCTACAGATTCTCCTGATGAATCAATCGGGTATTTTAGTTCTATTGTTTGCATAATTTTTGATGAAATTATTTGTAAAAGTAACTCCAAATGCCAAGCAAAACCAAGTTGTTGATGATAATATTGATTTGCTTGGAAACAGAAATTTGAAGGTAAAAGTAAATCAGCCGCCAGAGGATGGTAAAGCCAATAAGGCAGTAATTGAAATATTGGCCAAATATTTTGAAGTGAAGAAAAAGCGCAATTGTGATTTCTTCTGGCTTAACTTCTAGAAATAAGGTTATTGAGATTGATTCTCTTTAGATTCCTATTGCATCACGAATTTCAACCATCTTATCAACTCCGCCAATAATTCTGGTCATATTATCGATATCGACTTCGATTAATTGTTCTCCATCAATTTCTAGAGAGTAATATCTACAAGCAATTGTGCAGGCTAAGGTTCCTTTTTCTCCTGCGGCAAATTTACCCATATCCATTTCGGTATACATGCCACGAAGTTTGATGATAATTGGAGAGGTGGTTTCATCATCTTGCAAAGCTCCTCGAAGGGTAATTTGAACAGCATTGCCGCTAATAAGACCAAATTGCTTTAAAACATCTTTATCATATTCAGATAGAGTAAAACTGGCTTCTAGCTTTTCCATTCCCATATCAATTGGAATTGGAGCATCTAATCCACCAGCTCGATATTCTTCTGATTTGATATTGAGCTTTGGTGGATTTACCTCATCACATTTACCAGCATAACCTCTACCATCAATAAAGAGATTGAAGTTTTTTAATATTTTTGGAATCATGTTAATTTAAAATTTAGTTAAACAATTTCGCTTAAATAATCATCAGTCATTTTTGATCTGAAGGTAATATGCTCTGCTGGATAAGGAGGCGTGAAATCAAAATCAAAACTCACTTTTCCTTGAGCTATTTGATCAGGAGTGTTTAACTCAGGATCGGCAAAAGCAGTTCCGCCAATAATTGCTCCGATGCTTTTTAGATGACGCAGATAATTATTAACTCCTTCAAGAACATCCTCGATATAAGTCTTGGTAATATTCCTATCAACTGCCCATAAATGAGCTTTAAGAAGAGAATCATTAATCATATCTGCAGTTCTTCTAGCTTGAAGAAATGCCCATTTAGGATCAGCTGATAAAGTTCTATTACCCCATAATCTAAAACCACTTTCTTGAATTATGGTTGTGATGTTGTTTTCGTTTAGGTAGTTGGCTTTTGAATTTACATCACCAAGAACGAAATCAATCGGTTTAGAAATTCCAACAATGCCATTAATCACCAGATTTGATGGCGACCACCAAAATCCTCTCTCATTATCAGACTTAACAATTAATCCTGCTACTCTTGCAGATGCTGGCTCTTCTACTATTGCACCCAAGCTATCCAAAACTTTTACCCAAGGATAAATTGGATAAACTCTAGCAGATCCAAAATCACCAACATAATCAATAGCATCTGTATCATTTGTATTTGGGAGATCAGCAATAATAACCGCTCTTAGATTTTCTGCTATTCCAAGTAACTCAGAAACTACAGGATTGGCATTTCCACTTGGCATATCGTGAGTAAATCCTGGTGCTATTAAAATTCTTGGAGTTACGCCAAGATCACTATTGGCAGCCAAAAGAGCATGAACACCTTTATACCCGCCAGTTGTTCCATCAACTCCACCAACAACATCAGCAGATGTAATATTAGCAGGATCAAGACTTCCCGTTGTTAGATGAGCGGGATTACTTGGATCAGCAACATTGATAACAACAACCATTGCTCCAGCTTGATCAAATATTCCATCCAATGCTTTTGGTATTGTGTAATCTTTGTTGGCATCATCATTTGCACCAAAAATTTCCACCGCTTTTGCTCTTGAACCAAGAATTAAAGTTGGCGTATTTACTGGGCCTTGTGGCGCTGTGCCAACAAGTCCAATTACTGATGATTTAACTGTTTGTATAGGGCGTGCGCCATCATTAAGCTCGATGACCTCTACGCCATGTAGAAATTGCTCAGGCATTTTATTAAAAAATTATTGATTAAAATAAGGTTAGTTTAACTCCAATTGTCATCTGAAGTAGGATCAAAATTATTTAATTGATCCAAATCCATATCAGCTATCTGTGTTTCTAGGAGATTTGATTGATCTTTGATCTTTTGAATAAAGATATTCATATCATTGATCTGAGAAGTATCTTGTGACATCAAAATATTTCTTTGCTTAACATCGCTGTAAACAGAAACTATCCTGCTTCCAGCTTCACTTTTGATTTGAGAAATTTTTTTATCTCTAATCTCATCAATGGTAAATTCATCAGCAACAATTCCGCCATTTTCAATCCATTTTTTAATAGCTTGATAATGCCTGTTACCTTCATCTTCTGGCACAAATATTCCATTGGCTAAATATCCTTTTCCTGATATTTTTACCTGACTAAAAGTTATTTCTTCTTCCATAAAATTTTCTTATTAATTTAAAGTTCTGCATCAGCTGTAGCATGAATATAATAATCTTTGTAAGGGTTTGCTGATGCTGCGGTATGCTGTATAGTAACCCTATCTGTACCAGAGTTGCTTTCTATACCGCTTTGAATGCTTGTATTGTCATCATTTGTAAACCAATAACCAGATGTTCCAGATCCAGGATTATATCTCGTAATTGATGGGGTAGCTCTCATTTTTGTGCTAAATTCCCACATCACACTAAGATTACTATTTCCACTATTAGATACGCTTCTAACGCATAAAGAATTGCTTAGACCTGCATTATTTGCTGGAGCTATTTCTGGTAAAAAAGTTTTTTGATAATATCGATGACATAAGGATATCTCCTCTTTAATCGGTCGATATTGAAAATTACTTGCAATATTTCCTTCTTCTAATTGAACCTGAGCAATATCAATTACACAAACATCGGCAGGTATCTCAAAAATAAATTGATTGCTAGAATTTGACTCAATTGTCATGCCAGCGGGAATGACTGGATAACTATTATTTAAAACTATTTTTTGCCAAGAGGTCGTGATATTAAAATTAGATTGAGTTATATTGCTGTAGTTTGAATTACCAAAAGAGTTCCTAAATAAACAAGATGCAGCAATATTCTTATCTGCTTTTATATAAAAACTTAGAGTAACATTTTTACCAGCCAAACTTCTGACATCTTCAACATAATATCGTAAGAACCATAATGAAGAAGTTGTTGGAGCAGTGATTTGATTATGTCTTAAAAAATATCTTGGATTATTTGGGACTTCATTTTGGTCAACCGCAAATTCCTTTCTCTCAACTGTTCCGCTTCCTGTTGCATCATGCTTATATTGCCAACGATCAGCACAAAAGGTAATCGATGAGTTTGAGTTAAATAATATTCCTCTTTGCCAAATATCAAAATTGCCATTGATAACATAATTTTTATTCAAAATTATATCGTCAGTTTCAGCTTTGCTGTAAACTTCTAGATTATTTCTTGCAGTTTCAACATTGTCTAAATCACCTAAATTTTCTGATATTTTTAGCCTATTATTTAACTCGCTACTAACATAGCTTGAGAAATTAGGGTCATTATTAACATCAGAAGCAACAAGGGTCACATTTGGAGTATTAGCAAAACCAAGAATCATCCTGATATAAAGCTTTTTACCAACTCCGCTTGGTAAATTTGATTTAAATGTCTCTGGAAACTTTCCAATAGCAAATAAATCTCCATCGCTATCAAAAATTCCAACTTCTCTTACATAGAAAGGGCCTATTTCTTCATCAATTACCCCCTCAATTATTAATTGATTTTGATTATTATCATCAATTACAACATGGGTTAGAGTTGTTCTATAAAGCTCATTTACCAAACCAATCTCTGTGCCATCGGGATCATAATCAACTCCATTACTATTGCCAACAGCAATTTCAGTTAAATTCAGATTAACATTATTAGCAGCAGCTTCGGCATTTTTAAGCAAGCCATTATTAGTTATAATGCTGTGATATGTTGTAGTCATTAAACGCTAAATAATTTTAAAGTTCTGCATCTGCCGTGAAGTGCCATGCTAATTTCTGGCCATTACTAAGACCTCCTTTTGCAGTATTGAAACTAAGCTCTCCAACATAAAAAGCTCCCATTGCCACATTTGTTGAGTTAGAATAATTTCTGGCATAGCCTGGAGTTCCAGTATCAGGATTAATGATAATCACAGATGGAATTGCTCTTTTGGTATTTCTAAAAGGAACATTAACATCTATATCTGAGCCAATAGCTCTTTCTGAAATATAGCCATTGCTTGTTATTGATGAGGGAGGAGTTTCTAAATCGTAACTTTTCTCATAAAATCTTTGGCATAAAAATATTTCTTGGGATCTGCTTCTATGTTCAAAATTGTTTGCCACACTTCCTTTTTCAAGTTGTATTTGGGCAAAATCAATTGTGATATTGGTATTATTTGGAAAATACCACCTCATCTGTAAAAAGTTAGCTACTCCAATTGTTTTTCCTGTTACAGAATAGAAGTTAAAAGTAGCCGTAAATTTTTGCCATGAAGTACCAACACTATGATCAACTTTATCGGCATTGCCATCAACAATTGCACTTCCTCCAGAACCAAAAACTTGCTGAAAATCTGTCGTTAAAGTTATGTTACTACTTGCTTTAGCATAAAAACTTAAGGTACAGGTTTGACCTGCCAAAATTCTAATATCTTCTACTTTATGATAAAGAATAGCGTTTGGCGATCCTGGATTTGTTAATTCATATCTTAAAAAATATTTTGGATTATTTGGAACTTCTTCTTGTCCATTTGCAAATTCTTGCCTTGAGATATTTGCCGTCGCATTTGCAGTTGCAAAGGCAAACCTATCTGGCGCAAAATAACCATAACCGTTAACCCCAACTGCATTTTGAGATCTTTGCCAAACATCAAAATTACCATTGATGACATAATTTTTGGCACTTTTACTCTCTAAATAATTTAATTTGTTATTTACATCAGTGCTAAAATTCGGATCAAGAGCGATATCATTATTGATTATTAGATTAACATTTGGACTTGAAGCAAATCCCAAAATCATTCTAATATAAAGTCTTTTTCCACTTCCTGCTGGTAAATCTGGTTTAAAAGTTTCTGGATATTTACCTATGGCAAAAAGATCGCCATTAGAATCAAATATCCCAACTTCTCTTATGTAAAATGGCCCAACAACTTCTTCTAGTACTGCTTCAACAATTAACTGATTTGGATTGTTTTCATCAATAACTACATGGGTTAAATTAGTTCTATGTAGTTCATTTTGTAGGGCTATTTCTGTTCCATTAGGACCATAATAAACTCCGTTGCTATCACCAACTGCCATTTGAGTTAAATCCAAATTGACAGAATTATTAGCAGCGTCAGCGTGCTTAATAAGGCCATTATTAGTTATTATGCTGTAATAGGTAGGCATTTTTATTTAGAGTAACTTGCTTCAAAAGATTTCCAAGATTCCTTGATATTAATTTCTTCTAAGATTATCGGATCTGAGTTTTTAGATATTTCATTATTAAGCTGTGCTTCTATGTAGTATAATTTGCTGTCTCTTTTAGAAATTATGGCTAATAGATTTTCAAAATCGCTTAAGATGAAATTACATTCTTTATCATCATTATCCTTCCAATAATGACTGCTTAATTCTGGGTTATTTTTTAAAATTGAGATAATTCCAATTATGTTCTGCCTTGCTAATATTGAAGTCGAAAACTCTAAATCTTGATAGATGATCGGTGCAAATTGATATGATTTTCTTAAGGTTTCAATTTCATCATATTTCTTTGTTTTAGCTATCTTAATTGGATCAATTTGATTTGAGGTTAATTCTAAAAACTTATCTTGATCAATAATCTCCAAATCAAAGCCATCTTTAGCAAAAATTTTCTTAATTTCTTTATTGGTTTTTCCTTTAAAACAGCTTTGATCAATAAAGCCTTCATCTAAATCAAATTCTCCATCTTTTTTATATGCTATATATTTGCTCATTTTAACTGCGTTTTACTGGGTAAAAAGTGAAAGTAATTGTTTCAAAACCATAAGATCCAGCTCCAACAGTTGCTGGAGCTAGTTTATAATATGTTCCTTTAGATATTGGATAGCAGGCAGAAACCGCTTTGGTATTTCCATTTAAATCATCTCCCCAAATTCCAATTTGACTGGTTGGAGGATTAGATGTTCCAATTAATAATTTGGCGGCATTCATATATGATCCAAATAGCTGAATGACCAAATAGCCATCTTCACTAGCCTGATAAACAGTATTATATGATCTTGCTTGGTAATTAACCAAATCCACTGTAAATGGGTGGTTGATCAGATTTGTTTTTAACTTTTGTGGAGTTACAAATTTTAAATCATCACTACCGGCATCAGTTTCTGATTGATCGGCTATTTGAGATATGCCTTTTTCAGTTTCTGAGGCATCTCCTGCTAAAGCTCCAGTTCCTAAACCAAGGTTATTCCTAGCAATAGCCACATCATTTAAATCAGCTAAATTTTCAGATATTTTAAGCCTATTTGCTAATTCAATATTTAAATTAGCTTCAAAATTGGGATCAAAATTGATGTTTTCTGATAAAATAACTTCAACATTGGGAGTGCTTACAAAAGCTATAACCATCCTAATATAAAGCCTTTTTCCAGAACCTGATTCATAATTTGATTTAAAGGTTTCTGGGTATTTGCCGATAGCAAATAACTCTCCATCAGAATCAAATATTCCAACTTCACGAATATAAAATGGCCCAGCTTCTTCTGGAATAACCCCTTCAATTATTAGTTGATTTGGATTGTTGGCATCAAGAACTGATGAGGTTAAGTTAGCTCTGTATAGCTCATTAACCAATCCTGTTGCTTCAGAAGTTGGTTCATAATAAGAGCCATTGCCATCACCAACTGCAATTTCAGTTAAATTTATTGGATTGCCACCAATTTGACCAGCTTCTGCCTCTTTTATTAAACCATTATTGGTTATAATGCTGTAATAGTTTGAAGACACTTGGTTATAATGGATTAATTACTGTTATTTCCTTCGAGAGTAAAAATGCACCAACTACTGGCATCGATGAATTATCGCTTATAATTTCATCATCCGTATCGTAACTGACTGGATCAATCACAGTTATTTCTTTAGATAATAGAAATAAACCAATGACAGGATTGTCAGATTCATTTTCTAAATTATCATCTTCTTCATAAATAACTGGATTAACTGTCGCTAATTCCTTAACAAAAAAAGAACTAGCAATTAGTGGCATTGACGAAACATTCTCTATTTCATCATCATTTTCATAAATAAATTGAGGTAGTGGCGTGATTTCTTTGGAAATCATTGCTGACCCCATATTAATCAAACCCATCTCGGCTGATAAAAATGCTCTTAGGCTTTCTAAATGTGATCTGACATTTTTAGTGTTATCAATTACCTTTTGAACCTGCGGTAAAATACCAACATCAAAACCTGGCTCGGTTACATCAAAAAAAACTCTAAAAAAATGAGGATCACCATCATAATCAAACCATTCTTCGACTATGATATTTTCATAATTAAAGGCTTCTAATGCTGATCTAAGTGCGCCAATTGTTCCTTTTTTCTTATGAACATTAATGCTAGCTTTGATAACATTTTTCTTTACTGCTAAGCTCCAATTATCACTCCAATCATCAACCGATACTGCCCAAGCAAGCCAAGGTAAAATATTATCTGGCGCTAAATCAGGATTGGTAACATATCTATTTAATGCTTCTAAGCTAATTGCTTTAAGTGAGGAATTTTCTAAATCTTTTAGTAACTGACTCGCATTTATTGGTAATAGGCTTTTACTCATCTATGACTACTGATATTGAAATATTTGTACAATATGGAGCTTGTTCATTAGTAGTTTCAACATCAACTAATGGCGATATTAATTCTACCTTCTTAACTCCATCAACATGCAGAGCATCATAAATTCCTGATATTGCTATTACTCTGCCAATTTCATGGCGATCGGAGATAAATTTTTGCAAAGCATCATTTGCCTCTGTTTCAACAACCGCTGATGATGGGCCAGAATAAACAGTAATTACGGCCTCAACTTGATAGTTAATGATTTCTGCTCCCTGAACTGATACTAAATCGGTAAGTGGGCGAATATCATCTTCATTTAATTTTGTTAAAACAGTATCTATTAATTCCTGACCAACTGTTCCATCTCCTATATTTGAAAGAATTGTCACTAAAACCTCACCAGGATTTGGACTTTTTACCGATACGGATTTCACCTCATTTGAAGCAGATAGGCTATGAAAAATATATGCTCCAACTGGTCCCGCAGTAGAAAATCCTTCCAAAGCAAGTTGAGTCCTTTTTCTAAGTCTTTCGTCTGTTTCATCAATTAATCTTTCTACGCCAAAAAAAGCTGCTAAATTATCAAGATCACCTTTAGTTGCATAGGCAAGCATATTTGCCTTTGCTGCTTCATTTATTCTTGCTCGAAGCAACATTTCTCGATAAGCAACTACTTGCATTAAAATAATGGCAGGATCACTTTCAAGCAGCGTGGCATAATTTGGATTTCTTGCTATAAAATCATTGATGTAATCAGTTAATAAAGTTTCAAAATCTAGTGTTTCAATTACATCTGGAGCAGGTAGTTTTGATAAATCTATTGGAGTAAAATTGCTCATCTTTAGGCATTTGTAATTTCAATATTTTCTAATGTTATTTTTTCACCTGATTTCAAAAAACTTCCTTCTAAATCGATGGTAATTTTTCCTTGATTAATTTCACCTACTACCACTTGATCAACTTCAAATCTAGGCTCCCAAATGAAGAGCGATTCAACAATATCGAGATAAATTTCTGCAATTAACTCACCATTAATTGGTCTATCGATTTTATTAAAAAGATTAGAGCCGTAATCTCTTCTCATTGTTCTTGAACCAATTGGCGTAGTTAGAATATTGGTAATAGATTGTTTTAAGTGATTAATTTCTGAAATTTCTTTGCCATCATTAATGTTCATGCTGATTTTACCTTACTTGATCCTGATATTATTGGCCACTGACCAGCAGAAGAACCACCAGTAATTTCAACTTTATCACCAATTCTGGCAATTGGTTGTCCGCCTGATCCACCAAGATCAACATTTCCATCTAGAGTGATATTGCTGCTAGCTGTAATATTGATATTGTCACCCTCAATATTAGCATTACCAACAACCTTAATTATTACATCTCCTTTGAGGTCTAAATCCAAAGTTCCAGATGACACATTGAAGCTTATTTTTGAACCATCTTGATAGGTGATTGATTTTATATTTTGGTCAGAATTGCTGGCATTGTTTTTATAAAGTGATGGCAAAATTATCGCCTGACTTAAATCTCCTGAAGGTGATAAAATAACTACTTGCTCATCAATTTCTGGTGGATTCCAAATATTATTGCTTCCACTATTAGAATTTGCCCAAGGTAAAAAATCAGTTTCTAATTCACCAATTTTTACTCTGGCTTTAGCTGTTTGGTAATTAATCTCAAAAATAGTGCCAATTCTAATAATATTTGATAGTCTTTTAGTAAGATCAGCTAAGGCATAACCATCTTGCTCATCAAATATCATTTTTTTTAAGCTTTTTATCGGATTTATTTTCTTTTGGAGCTTCAGGAATTTTACGAGCTCTAATTGCCTTACCTGTTGTTAAAAGAGGAATCGCTTCTTTTTCTTCCGTCTCAATAATCTGATCTTTTTTATATTTGGTGTGATTAGAAATAATCTGTATTTTAATCTTATTGCTCATAGGTTGCTTTCAATTTCTGTTATTGGAGTTCCACTATTGTCAGGTTGCATTACTTCAGTTCGATAAATCACTGAATATGTTAATCTAACCGCTCCATAAATTTTACTGCCCTCAATTGAATAATCGATCTCAGTTGATTTTAGATTTATTAAATCAGCTTTTCTGGTTTCAATTTCAAATCCATCCAAAGCAGATTCAATTTGGCTAGCAATATCATCTAATTTTTGATCAAAATCATCACCGCCTAAAATCACCGCTTCAATGGCAATTTCTAACTCTCTTTTGAGCGGTGCATAGCCATCAACATTATATTGATCTTCAAGAGTATTTTCCTGCTTTGAATAAACTAATATTGCAGGTAAAAATTGATCAAAAAGAGGTTTTGCTCTATTGCTATAAATATTGCTTCCAGCATCAGTTTTATCCTTTAGCTGATTAATTATAGCATCTCTAATTATTTGCCTCTTGTGACTCATGCAAAACTAGTTTTTTACTTCCTGGGATATGAGTTTGAATATCAATTATCTGATAATCTTTGCCATCAATTTCGATCTTATCACCCTGATTAATTTTTGGGTAATAATCAGGCAGGTCAGCATTTCTGACAAAGATTACAATTTCATTTGAGCTAATATCAGCCTCAGTTGCCTTATTACCTACCTCCTGATAATTCTCATGGAAATCACCATCAATTTCAAAGGGTGCAAATTGATCATTAGCAGGAGTGATAGTTGCAGATCTTCCAAAAATCTGAATTGATGGCTTATTTACAAAACCATCAAAATCAAACATTTGGCAGATTGTTTATGTCATTATTATCGACAATTGCTTCATCAGAATTTTCAGGTAAATCAATTATTTCATTTGGATCACCATCTGCCTTTTTATCATCTTTTTTAGCATCATTTTTGCTCTGATTTTTAGAAGATGGTTTTTTATTATTGGCAGGTTTTTGATTCTTATCATCATCCTTACTCTTCTTATCTTCTGATAGGTCAGTTAGATTATTCAGTAAAGATTTTGAAACATTGCCAGATATAATAATAATTTCTTCACCTTGCTTGAATTGCACAGGCTCAAGAACAATAAATGTATCCTTTGATTTTTGTTTTAATGAAGATTGCCTAATGCCAGCTTGAGAGCTAGAAAGTTTTAAAACTATTCCAACTCCCAAAATTGCAATATGGCCTGTTACTTTATAATTTTTGCTCATAGTTTTTTCTTAATTATGATTTAATCATTTGAGTAAGGCATGCATGTTGCCAGAAGCCATAACCAACATTTCTCCAAGTATCGACACCATACCAATGTTTATCATGCTTAAATTCTAATTCAGAACCTTCAGCAATTGCCTTTAATTGAACATTCTTTTCTTCTTGTCGAATAAATGGTTTTACCGAGCTATCAGTTCTAAAGATAGCAAATTTATCAGACCAATTCAGCCTTGGATTTTGCGCTATGGAAATATCCACTTCATCTAAAACTTTTACCATATTTGTTGATCCACCAACAGTAAGCGGAACTGCAATGGCTGATTTAGCCAAATACCACAAACTCGTTGGAACAACCACCAAGAATTTAGATGCATTTTCATTCATTGGTTCGCCCTGATCATCTTTAAATGACAGGATTTGCTGAATGGTTTTAAGAATTGCTAAGCGAAGTGCTGCTTCGCTAGGGTTGCTAGCGTCACCAACTGCACCACCATCAATTTGACCCGCAAATGCTGTTAAATCGACTTGGATTTTATTGCTTTGAACAGGGCTGTTTCCATCCTTATGGTCAGTATCGAAGTAATATTGACCATCATAGCAAACTGTACTTTCACCATTGATGATCAATTTTGATAAAAGCTGAGCCCAATGTGAATTGGTGCGATCGGCTAATTCATTAATTCTAACCTCAATTTGACCAGTTTTATCACGCCTTAAATCAACTAAAGGAATTTCTAAAGTTGCCTCGAAGTGTTTATTCTCAATAGTTAATCCATTAGTGGTAAAACCTTTTGCTTGTCTGCCACCAACCCAGTTTCTCATAACTGGTACTTGACCTAGCCATTTATAAGTTTCTGATTCTTGATCTGAGGTAAAATAATTTGAAACTGCTTCAACCCAAGCCATGCCTGATTTTTGATTTAGTCTCTTGTAATAACGGCCAATAATAGCCCTTG
>Ga0228663_1000101_pt1 | contig 34741 bp, 60 predicted proteins | sample 77DmetaG_FD_183630 | JGI IMG/M metagenome (GOLD analysis project Ga0228663, IMG submission 183630) | Seawater microbial communities from Monterey Bay, California, United States - 77D | ecosystem: Environmental > Aquatic > Marine > Coastal | place: USA: California | collected 2016-10-07
AAAATTCCACCATCAGATTCTACTCTTGATGCGAAACCTTGAATTATTATTGATAACTCACTTTTATCAGAATATGACTTACCCCAAAAAATTGTATTATAAGCCACTCCAATACCACACCAAGTGTAGTTATATATTTTACCCCAATTTATTGAATTTGCCATATCTTATTTCTTTTCTTTTTTAGTTAAATATATTTGTAACTTAACTATGTTTGCTTGTTTTGGTTTATACATCGCTTTCATTATAAAACCCAATTTGAACCACCTACATTTTTATCGGGATAAACATCGGGTGTTATGTTATCGTTATACTCGGGAAACTTTGTATTGTTAAAACATATATAATCTACAAATCTTCTTGTGTAATATTCTGCAAAGTCTCTTTCTTTTTGTACTAAAAAATCAACTTCATTTTTATTAACCGATTCAGCATTTTCTGAATTATGTTTAAATACACCACCATTTTTAACTTGATATGCTGCAAATGGTAAATAATCAACCATAGCATAATGTATTAACATAGGCTGAATATAATTCTTAACTAATTCTAAATAATCACCATTTAAAGTATCATTTAAAATATCGCTTTCAATTTTATCATATAATTTACTACCTAAATAGTTTTGTATATGGATTTCTTGAGCAATTTTAATAAACTGAATAAATTTATCAGTATCAATATTACCGTCTAAAATTGAGTTTTTAACTAAATCTGTTCTTGATATAAATAACGCTTTTGCCATATCTTATCTTTTCTTATTTACAAATCCATTATTAGGCATATCCGTTGGTCTCATAGCTACTTCTTTTTCGTTTACTTGTGGTTTAAAACCTTTTTTCTTTGCCTCGTTTACACTAATTGTAGGTGCATTTGGACTATTCACATCAACACCACTTCCTTTTTGCATATATGTTTTACGCATCCAATAATGATGACAATCTCCACCTCCTTTATATAACCATATATCATAAGTGTCTGCTCCGTTCAATCCCCAACCTGCATTAACTGCTCTTTGGCTCATTTGCTGAATATCCTCTTTTCTATATATCTTTTTAGCTGCTACCATTTTTCTACAAAATTCTCTACTATTAGAACTTGCTCTTAATGGTGCATATTGATAACGTACTTTAAATTTAGCACCTTCTTCATTTTCTCCATCTTGCTCACTCTTTGCGTTTGGTCTTGCAGTACCCGTTGTTGCGAAATTCCAAATTTTAGATAATAAACTTGGCTCTTTTGTGTTTAATTGTTTTATCTGCTCATCCAATGCATCTTCATCATCGTAATCTACTTTACGTTCGTCAATTAATACCCAATTTTCTAAATCTTCATCTTCTCCAAACTCTTCTAATTCAGAAAACATTTTAGACATTTTAACACCTGTTTCTTCTTCTCTTGTTTCTTGGTCTTTTACATTCTCTAAATCTGTAAACTCTAAAGGTTGTAACGTCTTAAAATAAAGATGTAAGCTAATATTATTAAAAGCTAATACTTTATCAAAAGCATCTATTAAAAGTTCTTGAAATGGTCTAATAACGGTGTTATCCATTAAAGTAGATGCGGTTTTTAATTCATCTGCATTATTACCTAAACCCGTTGAGTCTTTAACACCTAATAACATAGGAGAAACAACTCTATGCGATATCATTATCTTCTTTTGTGCTTCTTCCGATAAGAATTGGTATTGGTTATGTGCATCACTTAATTGTACAGGAGTTATATCTGCTTGACTTTCTTTATTGTCATTAAAAGCAAGTATAAATTTACCCGCATTTGAACTTCCTTGAAATTTAGCCTTTATTTTGTTTTCTATTAACGTTTGCTTTTCTTCATCAGGAGTACCATTGTTAAAGTTGATTAGCATACTTGGTGCTAAACCATTTAAGATATTGTTTAAATGATAGTTTGATACCTCTTCTTCTAATTCTGCATATTGTAAACCTCCTTGATAATCAGGTGTGCTATAATAGTACATACCACTTTTATAAGGCTTAATGTATAATATCTCAATTGGTTTTGGTGTTTCAGATAGTCCAAAAGAAGGTATTCTTTGAGGTTTATCACTTGGTTTTATATTTATCCAATCGGGATGGTAATAATACGCTTGTACTTCTTTATCGTTTTTACTTAACTTCTCTGCTCTTAATGTTTCAATTGGTAAATGTTCTACTTTAGCAATCTTCTTTTTATCCTTTGAATAAATAACTTGCATTGCACATTGCCCCGTTAATTTTAAATCATAAGCCAAACGTCTAACAACTTCTTTTTTGAATAAAGATATCATTGATGCATATTCTTGAGGCTTTTTAGCACTATTTGTAGCATCTAAACCTCTTCCAAATATCATTTGACTAATGCCATTAATAACTGCTCCATTTGTTGCAGAGCCATTATATCTGTCTATTAAATATTGGAAATAATTGTTATCTTCTCCAAACTCTACCCAATCATTGTGTTTTGATTCCACAATTTCAGGTGAAGTGTATGTAGATAAATTAACGAAACTTATTTTAGAATCGTTTGTATTTTTTTTACGTTTACTCATAATATTATAAAGTCATTATTGCCACTCTTCTGAATATACTCATCTTTGTTTACTGAATAGTATTCGTTTTTCATTTGATTAGTTGATTGGCTTGTACAAAATATCTTATCTCTATAAATAATATCTAAATCAGATGTATTTATTAATTCTTCTGCATCTAAAAAGTTAAATAAACAAGTGTTGTTTTCAAATGTTCCGCTACTTGCAATAACTCTATCTTTAAAAGCACCATAGTCTCCTTTTATTTCATATATCTTTAAATCGTAAAAATGACCTTCTTTTAAAGTGAAAATGTTTGTTATTTCTAAATAACCTTTATGTATAACAGAACTTGGTAATATTAAATACACCTCATCATTTGTACTATCATCTCTTAAACGCATTGTTATAGATGTAGTATAAACACGTGGTATAATCTTTATTGTTTGTTCGTCTGTTGTAGGATAAAGATGTTTCATAAATATATTACAAAATAAAAGCTAATATTTAATTTAGAATATAAAAAAAAGGGACAACTAATTAAAGCCATCCCCTCTTTTATTAACGAATTAAATTAAAAATAGAACTATGCGTTAGGGTCTATTTGTGTTGGGTCTTCGTTAGCAGTTATAATTGTATCTACTACAAATGGTGCAGGTGCTTTTTCTTGCCCTTCCATTGTTAAAGTAAATCCACTTAAATCTCCCATTGCTGCTCCCGTTACAATAGTGCCTCCCGTTACTTCTGCTCCGTTTTCTAAACCGATTAATAAGAAATTTCCATTGTAATCTTCTACAATTACGTGTGGATTTTGAGCAGCTAATAATTTTATTTGCTCTTGAGTTTCCTTATCTAAAACAGGTAACGTTAAGTTTAAAGTTTGTGAATAAAAAGTAGTCCCGTTTTCTCTTGAACTATTTATCGTTGTTTCAAAAGAAGAGTTACCTTTAATATCATATTTATATAATGTAGGTGTGCCCGATATTGCAGTTACTTCTCCCGCCGTTAATGTTACGTCTCCTAACGTGCCATAAGATGCGAAATAAACTGCTTTTAAGCCACCAACAGAAGATTTACAAGGTAATGCTCTTCCTGTGCTAATTAGTGTACAAGCCATTTTATTTATTTTTTAGTTATTAAAAAAGGGTAAGTAGATAATAAACCTACCTACCCTTATTATGATTATTATTAATTATTATTAGTTAGATGCGTTAACGATTCCGTATGTCACGATATCTTCTACTACCGCGTACATAACCGATGCTGTATATCTCATAACGAAACGTACATTTTTAGAACCATCAATATCAGCCATATCTAAAACTTTCACTTCATTATGGTCTGCTAATAAACCTGTACCAAAGAATAAGTTAGATTTTAAAGTAGCAATCATTGTGTTATCAGCTAAACCGTTAGCACATACTACTTTTACTCCGTCAAACCATTGGATATCGATATCTTGGTTATTACCTTGAGCCATATATCCGTTAGCACCTTCTCCGTTTGCTTGGAAACCACCTAAAGAACGCTTATATGCCCTCCATACATTTTGAGATACATAGATGTATAAATCTTCGTTACCATATAATGCACTTGGAATAGCATCTACAACTTTTCCTAACTCATCAATTACGTTAGCAGCAGTTACACTTGCTCCTGCAACTTCTTGCGCAGCAGGTAAATCAGCATCAGTAGCTAATAATGTAGCGAAACCATCAAAAGAACCTGCACCCGCAGAACCACTCCAAATATCTTGTTCAGTCTTTTCTGCTACTTTAGCAGCGATATGACCTATAAAATAATCAGAAAAGTTTTTTGGTAAGTTATCGTGAGCAGAATATCCCATAGAAATAGCCTCCCAATCTGATTGGAATGGAGTTTTACATAACTCTAAATTTACTTGTAATTCTTTAGGCTCTAAAATTTTCTCTGTTAAGTCTAAAGTTGAAGTATCTGCGAAATCACAAGATGCGTTTGCTACGATACCATCTAATGAAACTCTTTTTAATACCTCTTTGTACTTTACATTTGGTTTTACTTCAATTAAACCATTTGCAATAGTGTTTCCACTTAATAAAGCTGCTGATACATATTTACCCGCAAATTCACCTGCATAAGTAGAAGTGATGTTTGTTGTTGTTGCCATAATTATTTATTTAATGTTTTAAAAATATTATTTAATGTATTATTTTTTCTTTTTTGTGAGTAAAGAAATAACTCTTTCTTTTCTACTGATGCTTCGGGTGTATGTGTAATACCTTCAACCTCATCAGATGCTAATTCTACAGAAACTTCCTCAACTTCTTTAACCTCTACTTTAGCAAGTTTTAATTCGTTGATTTCTTTTCTTAATTCTTCAATTGCTGAAAAGAATTGCTCTTCTGTAATAGACTTAACTACTTTTTTAGGAGAAGCAACTTCTTCTGACATTTCTTCTTCAACAACCTCTTCAGATACCTCTTCTTCTTTTGGCTCTTCTTCTGTTGATGCTTCTTTAATGTCTGCAATAACACCTTCTTCTTCGATAACGATTACTTTTCCTTCTGCTTCATATTCTCCAATAGGAACTGCAATTCTTTCTTCGTCTGCAATAACAAAGATTTCTGCACCTACCTCAAATGATTCAGCTTCAAAAATAGCACCATTATCCAATTTCATTTGTTCTAACTTTACCTCTATTCCAAGTAAAGTGCGAACTTTGTTTAATGTTTCTTTTGTGTTCATAATTATATTACAATTTAGATTAATTATTTTGTATTTTCATAACAAATTAGTCTTTAGGAGGTAAAATAAACTCAATTAACTTATCTGTTTGAAATTGTCTTTTAAAATCATCATAGTTTTCATCTTGTATAAAAATTAAAGAATCGTCTATAACTCCACCAACAGGTACATTCATTGTTGGTACATCTAAAATATATTCTCCAAACATATTTATATCTCCTTTGTTTGTTTGAAAATCAACTGCTAAATCTTGTGCTAAAAAAGTGATTGTAACATCAACTATATTTGCACCCTCATCTCTGAATTGTAAAGCAGTGATACCCGTTCTTAATGTTAGTTGTTCGGGAATTGTTATATTAAACGTTCCCGTTGGAGACTCATTAAATGCTCCGTTTTGTAATGTTATTCTTGCCATTATTGATTATTATTAGTTTTATTTATATTACCTATTCCTTGTTTCCAATATTCGGGTGCTTTACATTTCTTTTTATCACACCCACTTATTGTATATGTATTTTTACATTTGCAATACTTTGCTCTACTCATTATCTACGCTATTTAAAAAATCTATTAATTCTTTTAATATTCTTTCATCATCTGATAACTCTTCTTCTATTTCTTCTTTTGGTCTTTCTAATTTATCCGCAAAGTAACCCTCAATACTAAACCCTTTTACTTTACCCGTTTTTACATAGTCATTCCAAATTTCATCGTTATTCACTTTTACACTACCCATCCAAGTTCCAATAGGCACATCTAAACCATATAATGCAGTCTTATCTTTATTCTTATCTTCTACTATCCAAGACTCAACTAAAGTTAAACCCTCTAATTGTTTATCGTGTTCTAAAGTAGATTGCGATTGATTACCATTCTGTAAATACATTTGAGAGGCTTTTAAGACCGTTTCTTCTGAAAAGAATATATAATATTCATCTTCTCCATTACGTCTGTATATAGGCTTCTTTGGTATTAATAAAGCACCCATTAACAATCTCTTTTCTTTGTTGATTTCAGCAAGTTTTATTTCTTGGTTATTTAACGCTATAAAGTCAGATTCAATTGCGGGGTTTTCCACAACAGAAATAGCCTCAACACCTATCGCTTCATCGTCATCTAATATAAGTTCGATTATCTTCATAATTATATTACAATTTATTAGTTTTATTTTACATTTTTATATTGATGCACCTTCAACAATATTCCTTTCCATACTTTGAGCAGAGGTTACATCGTTTGCTACCACGTATGCTTTTATAGGCTCTTTTTCTTGACCTCATATTGCTTCAGCTAATTGATTTGTACCACTTGAGCCAACTACGTTAAATGAAGGAACTGCTGATGCTATTGTTGGAGAACTACCTACACCCACACTTGCACCACCACCTCCACTTGGTGTTTTAACAGACGCTATATTTTTAACCGTTGCAAAACCTTGCGATGCTACAATTGCTGTTGTTGCTAAACGTTGTACTAAACCTGCACCAACTAAACCACTTTCAGCTTTTTCTGCCCACACATTCGATATACCTTGATATGTGTTTATCAATGCTTGTGCTAATGCAAATGCTTTTCCCGCCTTACTATTTTCGCCTAACACTTGACTAATTGCTCCAAACGTACTTGATGCTAAAGCGATTTTTTGTTGTTTTAATTGCTTTTCTCTATCAATATCTTTTTTAGAATTATCGTCTTTTAATTTATTTATAGCATTTTCTTTTGCTCTTTCTAAACCTTCTGTTGCTAAACCTTTTGCCTTTGCAAGTTCTATTAACTTATCATAATGTAAAGCAGTATTTTCTAATTCTAATATTCTACGTTCTTCTTCAGTAACTGCTTCTGCATCTCTTATCTGACTTTTTAAATCATTTAATTCTTGAATCTTTGCTTTTTCTTTTTCTTTATCAGCTAAATCAAATTCTGCTTGTTGGTTATCAATTGCAGTCTTTTGTGCTTTACGTAATTCTAAAACCTTTTCAGATTCTTTACCGTAATATTCTTCAGCAAGTTTTATTTGCTCATCATAATCGGTTTTAATTAATCTTAACTTTTCTTTTCTTTCTTCTTCCTCTGTATCAATTAAACCTTTTCTTATACGTTCTAAATCACTTGCTTTTTTATCTTCTATTGCTTTTATTTGTGCAGCTTCTTCTCTTTTAGCACCTACAATTTGACTTGTAACCTCTTTTTGTTTTGTTAACCTTTGAGTTTCTAACTCTATTACTCTTGCTTTTAATCTTGCCTCTTCATCTAAATCTTCTTTTTTTGAACGTGCTAATGAGTTTTCAGCTTGTTTTGCTTGTAAACGTAATTTAGCGGCTGCTATTTCTTTGTTAGTTATCTCTTCATCTATCTTACCTGCTTCTTTTAAAAACTCAATACGTTCTTTTGCAGTAAACTTTTCCCTATTCGCTGCTTTCTCTAATAAGTCTGCTCTATCTCTATTTGCTTTTGCTCTTTGTACAAGTAAATTTCTTTCAGCTTTATCTGCATTTGCTCGTTGGTCTGCTATTTGAGCAGCTATCTTTGCTTCTTCTTTTAATTCTTTTACAAAGTCTTTTGTTTTCTTTGTTACTTTATCTAATGTATTTTCAACACCTGTTAAACTATCAATAAGTGAATTACTTGACTTCTTTGCATCTTCTAAAGCACCTTTAAAATCACCACTAAATACTTTCTTCATAGCACTACCAAGAAAACCAATAGTATTCATAAGAGCCTTAAACCTATTTGTTATATTCTCTTGAATTAAGTTTTTAAAGTCTATTATTGCTTTTTTAGGATTCTCAAATACAGATATTATTGCTTCTCCTAAATCAGCCAATAAGTCAACTAAATTTCCAACTACACTACCAATTACTCCAAGTATTTTAGCAAACTTATTTTGCCCCTCTTCTGAACTTTTAAAAGCAGCCATTAAAGAAGTAACTGCAATTAACAATGCACCAATACCCGTTCCAATAATAGCAACCCTTAAACTCTTAAAGCCCGTTGTTAGTCCTTTAATAGATTGTCCAAAGTTCTTAACCTTTGTTACTGCACCACCCGTTAAACCGTCTAAAGTTTTAGTTGCTTCACCCGTTACTTTATTGGTTTCTTTTATTTCGTTGTTTAATTTCTGAACTTCTTTTACGCCTTTATCAGACTTTACTTCAATGTCAACTACTATTTTTTCCATTCTATTTGTTGTTTAGTTCTTACAAATACCTCTTTAAAAGTATCGGGAAATTTATTTTTACCACTCGCTAATTGTACTATTTCTTCTTTACAATCAGTTTCTTTTAACAATTCTAATATTATTTTTATCATTTTAAAGTGTTGTACTTACTATTAAATTACTACTTAACGCACTTGCATTACCTGAAGTATCAACTGCATCTACATTTATCGTATATTGAGTTCCCGCTTGTAAACCAAATATAGTGTATGTTGTTCCTATTTCTGTTGGTAATTGAATTACACCATCTAAATAAATTCTATAATAATTAACCGCAACATTATCAGTTGATGCAGTCCAACTTATAGTAACTTGTGTTCTACCTACTAAATCAGCACTTAAATTAGTTGGTGTTGTAGGAGGTGTTGTATCTTGGAAACCTGTTTGAGCAGTTACCTCTGTTGCACTTGCAAAACTACTTTCATTACCATTTGCATCAAAAGCAGTAACTCTTATTAAATAAGTTGTGTTTTCTAATAAACCTAATATTGTATAATTAGTTTGTACACCTAAAGTATCTTCTAACACACCATCAACATAAACTTTATAACCCGCTAAATTTGTTTCTGTATTACTATTCCAAGAAATTGAAACTGCATTATTTGTTTCACTATCAATCGTTAAACCTTGAACATCACTTGGAGGTGTTGTATTTGATACCTCTTCTAAAATTATTATGTCATTTAATAACTCTAATTCAGATTTACCACTTTGTAAATTAGTTGTGATTGAATTGATTTTATAACTATGTCCGTTAACTATAAATCTATCTGCCAATGTATATTTCAATAATATTCTTAAAGGTAAATAAGCAGTTAGTTTTGTTAATCTGTTCTTTTTATTAAATACACTTTTAATATAATTCTTGTAATACTTCTTAAATAAAGTATCTTCAAAATCAGATGTATTAGTATATTCGTTTACCTCTTCATCAAAATGTATGTTTTCTTTGCTTATGTTTGAATCTATTGAACGACTATTTGAAGGTATATTATAAGCTACCAATTGTAAGTTTGTATTTAAACTATCTACAAATGAAATTGAAGTACCACCTGTTTGGTATATTGGATAAAACAATAAAGGTTTGCCAATGTAACTTTCTTCGTTATCATCTACAAATCTACCATATTGTATTGTGGTTGAACTATCATCGTTTATATCTTTTAACCTTTCGAACATCATATGAGAAAATGATGGAGTAACTTTATATATACCACCATCAATATCTCTTTCATCTCCATTATAATAATTAGTACCCCATTGAGCAGCTTCTTTTTGTTCATAAGTAGCGGCTAATAAAGTATCTGTATCTTCATAACCAAAATCTATTTCTCTATAAGGTAAAGCTACATTAACACTACTCTTTCTTGTATCTACATATTTAGTAATATCATAACTAACACCACTTGCATAAAAGCTATCTAATGTTTTTACAATTATCTTATTTGTATCTCTATCAATGTAAGCAGTTAAATTAAACATTTTAAATAATGAAGTTAAGAAATCAATAACTTTCATTTCGGGTATTTGTTGAGTAATTACAAAATCAAAATTACTAAAGAATATAAATTGATTTGTTGAGTACCTTACCGTTGAACTACCACTACCAAAAGGTGTGTAATCTATACTGTAATAAATATCTGTAAATGTAATATCGTTCTTTGCTTCAATGTACAACTCATATTTAGAGCCACTAACAATTAAGTTCTCTAAACTAACTACCTTATTACCAACAATACCATTTTCTAAAGGTATTCTTAAACCGTCTCTATATATAAATAAATTATAAGGCTCTTGACTTGTAGTCTCTAAATTAATAGAGAATATATCGTAAAACTCAACATCACCATTTATAATTAAAGTTGTTGAGTCTATTGTTTGTGTTTCTGTACCTACATCAGTTTTAACCTCAAACGTATTTACAAAACCACCATTTGCTTCACCCGTATTTTCAACCTTACCTTTCTTTCTATGCATCCACATAAACAAATCATAATATGCTTTATTTGAACTATTGAAGAAATCTTCACTAAAAGTTAAATTATATTCGTACTCAATTGCTTCTATAATCTTACTTATTCTAATTGCATACTTTAATTCATCATATCTAACTCCGTGAACTTGCCCTTGATGTTGTCCACTATCATAAAATAAATTACCGTCATTTTCATTACCTCCAAAATGTCCACTTGCACTATTGTAATATAATTGTTGTGTATGTGTTATTAATGGTATTATAATGTCATTTGAACTTGGACTTAAAGCTAAATAATTTGATATAACATTTGGCTCATATTTCTTACTTAATAAGTTTAGTTTGTTTAATACATTTAACTTATCGTCTCCTAATATCTCTTTTAAGGCAATTGTACTGCCAAAGAATGTTACTTTATAGCTATGTGCTTTATTGTCTCTTAAATCAACTCCTTCTAACTTTATTTTGCCATTTCTAAATGGACTATTGTTTAACTCTATTCTTGCATCTACTTTTATTCTTGCATCAAAAGTATTATCAATGTCAAAGTTATAATAGTGTTTAAATATTCTGTTATTCTTTTTTGTAGCGGGTATGCTAAACGTTTTTGAAAAGTCTGTAAATACCTTTGCAATATCCCTTACATTTTGAATTGATTGTGTTATAGAAACACTTTCGTCTTTGAATAGTTCAACCCTATGACCTTGTATGTACAATTGTAGTTCTTGCATTTATCTTACACTATTTATCATATCAAAAGCATAATCTAAATCTAATGAGTAATCTACTAAATTATCGTTTGCTCTTGTCTTAAATGTTAAACTATTTGTTTTTACGTTCATTGGTGTTATCTTACCATCCATTTCCATCCATACCTTTTCAGATAACAAGATTTCTTTCATAGGCTCGTTATAATCTTCACTTACATAACCTGTATTTAATGTAATGCTTTTGTTACCAACTACATTGAATTGCTGATACTGATGTTGATTACTATACCCAAAATTACTATAAATGTTTGATTTGTATTTCTCTTTACTTACATTCATTTTCTCAATAGACTTCTTAAAAAACCAAATGTCTTGTACTGCACCAAACCTATTTACAAAACTTAATTTAGCAGGAGTATATCTACATTCGTCTATTGTTACAACATCTATTACCTCAACTATCTTATTACCTAAAACAGGCTCCCCACTAATAATAATTTTATCAACTGCGTTTAAATCTACTTCGCCTAATATAGCGTCGATACATACGTTATCTTCATAAGTACCATTCTCTGATAATACTCTTTCTTTAAAAGAATCTATATCTGTACCTATTACTTGAAATATACTTGTAGTTGATGAGGTTATTGCTTGTGTTCTTACAATCTTTCCTTTATATAAATAAGTTATCTCTTCTGCTCGGTTTCTGTTAATTGGTATCTTTACATCTGCATCATTTAATCTATAAATAACTTTGTTTGTAATAGCCCTTAATGTTTGTATTTCTCCATCTTCACTATCAAAATAATTATAACCATCAGTACCTATTATATCAAAATAACTACTATAAACAACACCCGCATTATTGTTTTCTAAAAAGTCATCGTAAACAGTGAAAGTTATATTTACTGCTTGTGACCAACTATCAACATTATCTTTATCTACTTCTATAAAGTCTCTTATTAATTCTGCAAACTCAAATAGAACACTACCATCTTTCTCAAAGTTTTTCGCTAATACATATTCAGCCACACCATTTATAGTTAATGTTACTTTTATAGAATGCCCATATACATCTACTAATCTAAAATGAAAAGGTGACCTCGTTGGAGTAAAAACAGATACTGCCATTATTTTCTTGCTTTATTATTTATACTATTTTTCATTAACTGCTCAACATCTAACTTATATGCTTCAATTAAATCTTTATCTATGTTCTTAAACGCTTTCTCAAAAGGTTTTGTAAAAAATAAACTTGGTCTTATACCTCTGTTGTAAATATTACCCGCAATTATATGTGCTATGGTATTGTAATTACCTTTCTTAAATCTACCTTTACTATCTCTTAACCTTATGTTCTTTTTCTTTGCCCACTTCTCTAAACTTTGTACAAACTCTTTATACCTACCAACTTTGCCACTTCCAAATCTATATGGACTATTTGGTGCTTGTTGTCCTCTTATCTTTGCGTTTGGAGATACTTTACTTGGGTCTTTACCTCTAACACCTTTATCTTGAAATATACCATAGTCCTCCATTAAGAAACTTAACTCAAAACTATTCTTACTTTGCTTTACATTGTATCGTAAACTATTGTATAAATCTCCCGAAGAACGTTTCTTATCTCTTGTTAAATTTGCCTTTGATTGTGTTACCACATACTTTGCAAATCTATTTAATTCTTCTTGTACGTTTTTTAACATATTGACATATCATTTGGCACTATTACATCAACAGTTAAAACCCAACCTGCTAACTCATCTTCAAACCTATCATAAAAAGGCTCAAATACAGGCGGACTATCTACTTGATATAAATCTAAATGTAAACTACCTCCTCTTAATATTTGCACTAATCTATTTAAAACTGCTAATTGTGTGTTTAATATATCTTGCTCGTTTGTATTACCTACAAATACATCAACTACTTCTTCTTTAGAAACATCAACAATATCCATCGCAAAAATAGATAAACTAAAACGTAATACACTATCTTCATTCGTTGCATTATTTACTATTAAGTGTGATAAAGGAAACATTGTCTGCTTTGCTAATGCTATTCTTGAAATATCTCCCGTAGTAACAGTATTAACATTTACATCTGATAACAATGTATCTTTAATCTTTTGAGTTAAGTTATAATATCCTTGCATTTTAAAATTTACTTTTTATTCTTTTTGCTTCCAACTCTGATTTCTCTTTTTCAAAAGATAACATCGTTAAACATTGATGTACATTTAATTTAGTGATATCTTCAAATCTTGTAATATCTCCGTTAGCGAGTCCATAAATTGATTGATACCAACCCCATTTTGCTGCAAAGTTTGATTCACTTGAATAATCTCCTCCTCCGTTCCCGCTGAATAATGTATCATATGTTTCGATAAGGTTATCCCTAAATTGTACAAAAAAAAAATTGAACCAATAACTGCACTCAATGGCATATCCTTCATTACTTCGGGTGTTAATGCAGTGTAATCAACTATACTATATTTTTCTAATTTAGAAATCTTTATTGGTCTATATAATACATTCATTGCAATGTGCATATTTTCCCAAGCTGCTAAATTGTTATCTAAATCAATATACTCGCCTAAACTCATTTCATTTAAATCGGGTATAAAGCCATAGTCTACTCCATTCATTGTAAACTTTGTTACGTGATTTGGTTTAGTATTTAAAACCTTATCTAACATTGTAAGTACTTTGTTTACACTACCCATCTTTAATTTATAACTATCAGATAAAGGTACTCCACAAAATATTTCAATCATTTTAGCATCTAAAAAACTACCACTTGGATTATTCTCTGCTATTCTTAAATACTTTTGGTACTGCCCTAAAGTTATTTCATCTAAACTACTTGGTACGTTGAGTTCTAATTTCATATTTATATTACAAATTATCTTTAATGTTTTATGAAAAAACCAATACAATTTTCATAAGCCTTCGTCAATAACAAATATTGTTGAGGTGTTTTAGGTTTAGCAATTCTTACTTGCTTATTTTTCCTGTGATGAATATAACACTCAATCACCGCTATCATTTCTTCGTTTGCCATTACCTTATACTATAATTACCCTTGTTTGGGTTATCTAAATTGTAAATAACGTTGTATCTAATACCATCAATTGCGTGATTAAAATCATCTACATATAACTTACTACCTTTATCTAAATACACATAGTTATTTAATTCCTTTGCTATGTTCGTACTGTTTGGCTCAACTACTATTTCAAAGTCTTGCATCGTTGTTATACCACTTTCAATAGTTCCTTTCTTTACTGCTTTCATATTAACACCTTTATATTTTAAATCAGATATTAATCTTGGTTCTGCACTATCTGCAACTATTAATTTCTTACCAACTCTACTTAATATTATTTGTGCTAATTCTGTTGTACCTAAACCATTTCTATACAAATGTTCTTTAACGTATATTTTTCTTTTTGCTTTATCAATAGCAACTTCTGTTAATGTATCGGGGTCTATACTAAAACCAAAGTCCATTCCACAACTTGTTTGTAAACCATCGGGATTGAACTCCCCAAAACTCCAATTCGTAAATACAACACCTTCTGCTTTATCTAACCAACCACCAAGTATTTTATGTTTGTACTTATTAGGGTTTGTTAAACGTATGTTCTCAATGTTCTTTAAGAATGATTCGGGTAAGTTTAAGCGATTATCTAAATACGTTGTATGTATGTAGCAAGTATCTCCTACTTGTCCGTTAAAACCTTCCTTAACACCTTTAGCTTCAAAGAAACGTTTATATATCCAATGTTCTTTTGTTGTAGGGTTTAATATAAGTATAATTCTATTCTGTTGTACATTACTTCTTACAGATAAATCAATAGTATCAAATTCATTCTCATCAACCATTTCTTCCGCTTCATCTAACACCCAAGTTGATATACCTTGTAATGATTTTAGATTAGCCGTTTGATTTCCTGCGCTTGTCTTAATACCTCTAAAGATAATCTTACTATCGGTAATCGTATTCGTTATCTCTTTTCTATTTACATCAAAATGGTCCGATAAGTTAAGTAGTTCTATTTTCTCCTTAAATTCGGGTATGATTGATAACTCTGCAGAAGTCATTGTATAACGAGTGTACAAACAGTTATAACCTACATCTAAAGTATTTGTAGCTTCTATAAGTGTTGTACTAAAACTCTTGCTACTTCCTCGTTATCGACCTCCCGTAACGATGTAGTAACGTGCGTCACTTTCTCGTAGTGGGAGGAATTTTTCATTTATTGTTATTTGTTCCATTATAATAATTTACCTATTTTCTTTAATCTATAAGAACTTATACCCGTTTCTTTTTCGGCTTGATTTAAAGAATCATATCTAACTCCATTATATTCTATTGCCGTTCCTTGTAGTTTTCTTGTTCGGTCTAAAAACTCTTTTGTGTGCTTCTTTCCAAAAAATGGATTTAACTTGCCTTTTCTACCATACATTCCATTCTTTGCACCACTAACTTTTTCACTTATCTTTTTTCTAACTTCAATTCTTTTAGATGGATTGTTATCTCCCATCATTTTTTTAGATTGAAATTCTCTTACCTCCGCATACTTCTTACTATCTCTATAATTCATATTGCAAGATGTATTCATTATCATAAAAGCAGCAGATGAAGACCTATCTCTATAATGTAAAAATAATAAATAGTGTGCTAAATAATGCTCTCTTGCAGTTAGTAATACAAGATTATTTTCATCATCAGAACCACCTAACCACCTTGGTTTTATATGGTGTGATTCATAATAACAGTCATCTTTTTTACTTCTCCCCATACCTTTCCTTGAAACGCATAAAGAATCATATATTTTTAAATAATTCAAATCTATTCAGACTTTTTAAAATGTATAATAGGTATATTTAATACCTCTCCATTTGTTGTGATATCAACCTCATCTTTTGGTTTACCTATGTAATACTCTAAAAACAATTTACCTGCTTGGACATCTTTGTCCTTTATAGCTTTTGTCTTTATCATATTAATTACATCTATAACGTCTTGCTTTGTTGCAGCTTCTTTTAAGGCACTTCTATATTCGTTCCTACGTTTATCTATCTTGCCTTCTTTTGCTTTAGTAGAATGCCCTCCATTTTCTTTTCTCTTGTCCATATTAATACAAATTAACTATTAATTTATATAACAAAAAAAAGCACCTAATTTAATAGATGCCTTTTTCAAATTTAAAAAATAAAAACAGAACGTCCTAATTCTGTATATTTTAAAGAATTATAGTATGTTTATTAAAATAACACTTCATCTAAATCTCTTATCCATTTTCTTATATTACTTTTATTACAAGTACAAGGTTCGTGGTATTTATGATTGAAGTATTTAGAATGTAGTTTACACATTATCTTATAATCTTCGTTAGCCATTCTTGATGTTGTTCTTTGCTTAACACCTGCCCATATAACTTTATCTTCTACCATATTAAAAAAGTTCTATTTCGTTGAGTTCTTCTTGTCTTTTATTACATCCACAATCTTCTCCCCATATCTTTTTAACCAACCACTTTATACCTGTGTAGTAAGTAATGCGTTCTATTAAATCACCAAGTTTCATATTAAATCTTTTATATTGTTTAACAATCTATTTTCTATTTCATAAGTATCTGCCCTCATTTTAAAAGATGTTCCATTGTCTCTATTCCTTACATCACCTTTTTTATAAAAAAGAGATTTATCCAATAACTCTTCTTTAGTAACCCAACCACACAATTCTAACTTATTTGTCCTTTTGTTTAAACTATTGAATATGTAAATATCACAATCAAACTCTTTTTGAAAACCAATAAAGTTATGTACAAAATAAGGTTTCATATCAACCGTTCTACCCATTGTTTTGACATCAATTCTTTTCCCTTTGTATTCAAAATCAAAACCTCCATCAAAACCCTTTGTGAATTTATGTTCTATATTAAATGCATTTTTAGTTAATACTTCTCCAATCAAACCTACAAGCTGCTGCTCTTTATTTCCATTTGCAGAATGTCTATTACCCATATTGTTTTTAGATAAAAAATCCCAACACTTTAATTTTAGGGTATGTGGTACATTTAACCTCATATTATTTTGTCTATTAATTGTCCCTTAACTTTACGATAAGTATTATACAAACTATGATATGTTATTTTAGTCTTATCACTTAATTCTCTTATCGAGTATTCATTTTGTATCAATTCAAATACTTGCCTATCGTACCAATTTAAGTTCTTTAATTCTTCATCAACTATCTTTTGTGCTTCATCAAAATCTATTTGTTCTGCATCAGATAACTCATAAGTAAACTCTAAACCAACTTTAGCTTCCTTTTGTTGTTTCTTCTTAAAGTTTATAAATGCGTTTCTTAATGCTCTGTATATGTAAAAGTAGTTTACCTCATCTCCATAAGATATATCTAAACCTCTTTTTAGCATTAAACCTATATTGATGTACATATCTCCAACAATATCTTCTGCCTCTTGTTGAGTGCAGCCCATTTTTTTAGTTGTGTTTAACCATTTCTTATGGTCTTTGTAAATAGTTTCTAACATTAAATAGTTTAGTAAATTAGATAAGTAAATATACATCTTTTAAGAGAATATATAACGTTAAGTTATTAACATTTATTCTATTTCTAAAATAGATATAATATCTCCCTAACCACTATATATACTCCCAAAAGAAAATAAATAAGATATATTATATATGCTAATGTTTAACGCATATAATAATTATTAAATATTAAACGCCAATAATATATTTTATAATATAATAAAGTGTATATATATACTACAAATCCAAAGGCACTTTTTACAAATTTTAGCAAACTATTTTCAATAAAATTTAAAAATTAAACATATTTGTAATATTTGTTTAAAATTAAACAATTATAATCTAAATTTAACTTGTTGTCCATTAATATTATCTTTCTTTCTTAAATTATCTTCTGCCCACAAAGGTTGTAAGTTACTATAATGGCATAGTTTTATCATTTCTTCTTTAGTGTTAGCAGATGATAATGGTATAATATGGTCTATATGCCATTCTCCTTGATTATCCCAATTCATACCTTTTGTAAACTGCCTTTCAATATGTGCTTTAGCAACTTCCCAATCTACACCTAACATTTCTTGAGTTTTAGATGTTTTAGAATAGCTTTTGTTTTTAAAAGCCATAGATGTTCTTGTTCTTAAATTATCTTTTAATTTATGTAAAGGGTCTGTTTTTCTTTTTTGTCTTCGATATTCTTTATAATATTCTTTATAACGTTCTGCATTGTCTTTTTGATATTGCTTTTTATATTCCTTATTACAAGATTTACAAAACGGTTGATAACCATCTTTCTTTTTCTTATGCTTACTAAATTCACTATAAGGCTTTTCTATTTTACATTTACTACACTTCTTCATAACTAATGTATAAAATCACTTATACTACTACTACAATTGATAACCTCGCATTTATCAGAATACTTCCATTTCCAAGATTTAATACGTAATTGAACTAATTCATATATTTCTTCTCTTTGTCTGCCTTCTAACCCACTTATTAGTTCTTCTAAAGCATCTTTAGGTTTCTTTGGTGTTACTACTCCATTTTCCTTATCAACAATTCTCTGCACCTTTTCTTCTATGTTGTTTCTTTCATCATTTTTATCGTTGAAGAATGTATCGTAAGCATCTCTAAAGTAATCAAAGTTTGTGTAGTATAAATCTATTTTAGTTAATGCGTGATAAATAGAACTCCTTTCTCTTCTTACTCCTATTGTTTCAAACCAATGTTGAATGTTTCTGTCATTCATATTATTTAAGTCTCTTAACACTTTATAGAATAGTGTACGCATTGTCATTACCTCTGTTTTTCTTGAGGTGCTTTTTAAATCTACATCAAATAAACTTTGAAATTGTTGTGCGTAAATGTCTGCTTTTTTAATATCGTATTTTGTCATTGTTTTTAATTTTAATTATTATAATAAACTTGCTTTGTAGCAATCTCTACTGCAGTATCCCCACGTTTCTATTGGAGTACCACACTCATTGCATTCAAATTCTTTTTCTTCTAAATGATTATCTAAATCATCATCAAATACATCTTTCACTATTCTATTTCTTTTGCTCCGTTATCTATTAACACCTTATCACTTGCTTTAGTTATTGCTTCTTTATCCATTGAATAAGCAACTGCAACTTCTTGCATTTTACTAAAGTCATTAAACCTAAACATCTTTAATAAGAATGATATAAACTCTAAACTATTTGCCACTAACTTATCTCCTAATTCTTTTTCATCTACTTTCTCAATCTCTGCAAAGTACATTTGCTCAATAGATATTAAATCTTCTATAACTCTGTTAATGTTTTTTCTTACTCGTTGCCTAAATAAACCACTTTGTGCAGCTTCTTCTAAAAAGTGTAGGTTAATAAACGATGTTATAATTGCTCCACTTATTTGTTCTAATTGTTGTTCTGTAAATTGTCTCATCTTATAAATAATTAAAGTATTCGTTTGCTTCTAATAAATACATCTCTGCTTCAAAATATTGCTTGGTTAATTCTATTTGGTAATCTAATAAGTTATTTAAATGCTCATAGATGAACTTTAAGTCACTTTTATCTAAATCATATTGTTTACCATTAACTTCTACATTAGCTTTCAATACATCGTCTTGTAATGATAAATCAATTAAGTAATCTCTGTTCTTTAAATACAAACACACTTGATTTGGAATTTGGTATTGTAAATTCGTTTCATCTGAAATAAATTCGGGTGTAATTGTTCTGATAATGTTTTTTAAACTTGTTCGCATAATTCTCTTTTTTTAAATTCTAATTCTAAATCGTTTTCTAATAATTGTATTTGTTTTACTAAATAAGTGTTATGAGGATATGTTACCTCAATTAATTGTTTAATGTGTTTAAATCGTTCTACCATAATAAAATTGCTCTTAATGTTATTGTTACAAATATAAGTGTTATAAAAATAACTACCATAACCATTAGTAAAGAAAATGTATATTCTACTAATTTTTTTAAATACCTTCTCATAATACTTTTATTTTACCATTCTTAAAATGCATACAAATAACACCTGTTGGTAATGTAATTACTTTACAAGGTAATATACTTGACTGCTCTAATTGTTTCTTAATGTGTTTGACTATTGTTCTCATATCTTTGTTTTAGTTGGGAGGCTTTTACACCTCCCTTATTATTGTTAATGTAATTGAAAATCTTTACTCGCTAAAAAAGTATCGTTTAAATAGTTTTCTATCTCATCAATAGAATCAAAATAAACTCCATTTAAAGTTGAGCCATCAACCATCATAAAAATATAATCTTTAATGAACTCAAAACTTATTGTCCATTTGTTTTTAAATTTATCACTAAATATGTCAAACTCTTGGTTAGTGTTGTTGTTTTTTAAATTGTAGATGATTGTTTTAATAGTTGTCATAATTCTTTGTTTTTAAATTCTATACAAATATAAACAAAAAAATAATACTGATAAAACTTTTTAACAAATTTTAACATTTTAAATAAAAAAAAGCAAGTTTTATAACTCGCTTTCTTCTAAATACTTTCTTTGCATCTGCTCTTCGTATTCTATTTCCCGTTGAAGATAATCTAATGCTTTACGCAATTCTCTTAACTTCTCATCCTTTTTACCTAACCTTGCACAATACTTAACTACATTACCAATATTAAAGTTTAAATCATAGTCTTTAATAAAATCGATAACATCGTATTGTTTGCCACATTCATAATGTAATTGTGTGCTTCTCATAATTAATTGTATATTAAAGTTATTGTTATTTTTATGATACCTATAAATAATTCTGTATCGTGTTCTTCAACCTCTTCTTCTATAAAAGAATTGTGTTGTATGCCTAAAGCTAAACCTTTAAACAATCCTAATCTTATTTCCCAAGCCCTTAAACTCATAATTTTCTTACTTTTAAAATTAATATAATTACTAATACTATAACTATTATTATTCCTTTCATTTCTTTTTTTTATCGTGTTCGTATATTTTACTGTACAAATCCCAAATAGCTTGGAAGCTATCTTCTCTTTTAAATGTTTGACCATTCATATAGTATTTACCCTTATGCCCTAATTGATACCATATTTTAAACTCATTACCAATTGGAACAGGATAAATGACAAAACCTTTTTTAAAACAATACTGTTGTGCTTCTTGGTTTACGTTCTTTATTATTATTGGTTTCTTTAACTTTGGCATTAATGTCTCATTTCTAAATACAAATCAATTAATTCTAAAGCCTTTTCAACACCCTTTGCTTCACAATATCTTTTTCTATCTAAAACATATAACCAATGTTCTATAATCTCTTCTTTATTCTTATTCTTAAAGAAGGCATCAACGCAACTCTTGTAAGCTACATTCTCTAATAAATGACAATCTTTATCAATCATAATTAATTATTTTATAACACACCTCTATAAACAAAATTCTCTAAATCTTCTGTATTTAAGTAGTCTTCATAAGACTCAACCGCTAAATCTAATTTATACTTACCACTATCAATAAACTTTTGAGAACACTTATAAATACCAACGTCTAACGTATTCTTATCTACAACAATAAATTCAAAATCAAAAGCATTAAATAATTCTAAATATAATGCAGCTTGTAAGTCATAGCTAAAGAAATTAGCAGAACGTTCAAAACCTTTTAAATCTGATGTTGTTTTTAAATCCATTACAACACCACCTTTTAATATATCTGCTTTACCTCTAAATGGTAAATCATTATAATAACCTATTTCGGGTATTTCAAATTTAGCACCCTCTAACATCTCTGCTACATCTGTAACATTTCTTACTCTTTCTGCTATCTTCTTTGCTTTATAGTATTCAGAATTTGTAAAGACATTATGATAGCCAACCTCTTTTATTGCTTGTTTGTATTCTTTACTTGCCTTTGTACCCTCTGTAAACGTTAAATACTCAACTTTGTTTGGCTCTAATACCATTAAGTGTATTAACTGCCCATCTCTTAACGCTTGTACGTTTTGCTGCTTCTCTGTTAAAGACTTGTAGTATGCGTATGGACTATCTAACAACTTCTTACAAGAAGAAGATGATAATGCGTTTTTACCTAAATAACCATAGTAAAACTCATCGTTGTACATTTGGCTTAATATATCCTCTTTGTGATATACATCTCCGTTTAATAATTTAATCTCCATTTATTTAATTTTTATTGCTTGTTTTATATCTAATTCTGCTACCTCTTTTTTAACCCACATTCTTTTTTGAAATTCTGTTGATGCGGGTAAAGATTTCATAAACCATTTTGGTTTTACTTTGTAGAGGTTAAACACATAAACTCCATTTGGTGTGCTATTAATGTAAACAGGAATATCTAAATGCTTTTCAGATTCTTTTATTAATGCATCGTATTTACTTTTTTCTAATATTAAAGTATCATAGTGTTTACGTCTACATTTTAACTCTATTCTACTTCTTGTTTCTATATCGTAACAATCCCATCTTGATATCGGGTTTTTACTATTAACTAATGTTTTAAAATAATTATTACTTAACCATTCAAACAAATCACTTTCTTTCCATTTTATCATATTACTAATGTAAGTAATTTTTTAATTAAAACTCATAATCGTTATTAACAAATTTAGGTAAACCATTCTCTTCAAATCCAAAACTAAATGTTTCAAAGTTTCTGTTTCTGCCTCTTCTACATTCAACAGTTACCCACCCTTGATTAACGGTGTTTTTTTCTAACATTATTTGAGTTTCGCATTTCTTTTCTAATGCACTACCAAGCACACCCGTTGGCTTTGTACTTCCATAATTGGAATGTATTATCGTTGTTATATGACACTCTAATTCTCCCGACCATCTCATCAATAACTCTTGTACTTCTGTTGCTTGTTCCATTGAATTTACATCACTGCATAAATCAGCAATACCATCAATAACAACTAAACCTATTTTAGCATCAGCAAATTTAGTGTAAAGTATATACTCTATAAAGTTACGTCTTTGTTTGTAGTCCATTGTACGTAAAGCAAAAAAGTGATAATCTTCATCTTGCATATATCCATTCATTACTAATGGTCTCCTTGCAACTTTACTTGCGTGGAATTTACCTTGTTCTGTATCAAAATGAATTATCTTTTTACCTTGTCTATGCCCTTTTATCTTACCACTGTATTCGTTTTTACCACCTTGATAAGCAGAAACTAATAAAGACATAAAAAAGGATTTGCCAACTTTTGGATAAGCGTGTACAAAACTAAAGTTTCCATAAGTGCCAATTGGTATTGGATAAGTTCTTTGTGTGCCATCTGTATCCACATCTACATAAGTACCACAACTAATTGCAACAGGAGGATAATCTACGTGTTCAGCAACATCTAATTCTGCTTCTTCCATTAACTCCTCCATCTCTTTTTGAATTAACATTCTTTGTATCTCATCTGCACCTTCATCTTTGTAATTTTTCTTGTTCGTCATCTTCTTTATATTTTAAAATTGTTTTTTTTATTCCTCAATCTTGTTAGATTTCTTTATATTATCTTCTGCCCATAATGGTTGTAAGTTAGAGTAGTGACATAATTTTTTTAATTCCTCCTCTGTATTAGCAGAGGCTAATGGTATAACGTGGTCTATGTGCCATTCTCCGTAATTATTCCAATTCATTCCTTCTGTAAATTGGTTTTCAATGTGCGCTTTACATATTTCCCAATCAACTCCTAACATTTTTTGTGTTTTAGAGTTTTTAGAATAGCCTTTATTTTTGAAGGCATAATAATTTCGAGTTCTTAAATTATGCTTCATCTTAAATAATGGGTCTGTTTCTTTTTTGTGCTTTTGATATTTTTTTTTATAATCTCTATAACGAGATTTATTATTTATTCTCCATTCTTCTGCTTTTGTTTTTACATACTCTTTATTTTCTTGATAATATCTTTTACCTCTAATTGAAATTTTTTCTTTATCAGTTTTTTCTTGCTCTTTTCTACATACTTTACAGCAAAACTGTAATCCATCTTTGGTATTTTTATTTTTATGAAATTCAGATAATTTTTTTTCTATTTTACATTTTGTGCATTTTTTCATAATTATTTATTTTTTAATATATTGCCTTTATAAAACTTCCCTAAAATATTATTGTTCACATATCTTTCATCTTCTAAAACATTTTCAATGAACTGTAGTTTGGTTTCAAAGTATGTAAGTTCTAACTTGTTGAAGCAAATATATACAATTTCTCGATAACAATTATTAATTTCCCAATTTTTTGTTTCTGAATTGCTACCCGTATATTGTTTCCAATTACTTTCAACATAAGTAACCCGCTTTCTTTTATAACCTTTTAAAGGAGGTTTAGTGCGTTTATTAAGTAGTATCTTCTTGCCAATGTAATATTTATCTTCTTTTCTATTGTATATCTTATACACAAACCCAACTGCATCTGTTGGTAAATCTTTTCTTTCTTTTATTTTTTGACCTTTATAATACCACATATATTATTAGTTAAAAAGAGGATGCTAATAAATAACACCCTCTTCAATATTAAACACTAATTAAAAAGGCAAATCATCTTCAACAACTACTGATTGTTGAGGTGCAGCAGCTTGCTTTTCATTCTTTAAAACAAAACCTTGTAAATCATCTGATGCATAGTACACTCTACCATTTGCAACATACTTTTTAGGTTCTTTGTTTTCTCTTTGCTCTTTTGATTGAGGTAAAGTAAATGATACGTTTTTACCGTATCTGCCCTCTTCAAAAATAGAAAATTGTAATTTTAGCTTTTTGATTTCGTTACCATTCTCATCTTTCTTTGGTACTAACTTCTTGTTTGCATCGTATGTTAATACGTTTTCAAAGTATTGATTTAATGCTTTAATTTCATCTAATCTAAATTCTACTTCTCCTAATAAATAACTTGTTTTACTCATAATTTCTAATTTAATTTAATTTATATTCCTACGTTAATTTTACTATCTATAACCTCTATAATGTGTCTAAAGGTACTTCTTTCTTGTTCACCTGTCATATCAACACCGTTGATAAACAATCTGTAATGGTCTTTCTTTTCTGTTGGTCTTAATTCGATACTATTCATATTTATTTAGTTAATAATTCTTTTACTTCTTTTGATATCTTATACTTTGCTTCTATTTTAGCAATATCTCCACCACCTTTCAAATAAGTTTTTGCTTTATCAAATTCGGGTGTATTCTTGTTTAACCAATTCTTATCGTTAGATGTTGTTTTAGCGGCTTTATTATGTGTGTTTGTTGAATCTGCATCTTTTGTATCATCGATTAAGAATAAGCCATTTAAAGCATATTTACGAGCATAAGATGAACTACTACCAAAAGTTTGTGAAATGTCCATACCTTTCTTATTTGGGTCTATGCCCGCTTGTGCTTTTACGTGAACTTGGTTTTCACCATCAGATATAATTGCTATTGCTTCTACAAATAAAACACCTGCTAATTCTTTTACCTCATCTGATAAAGTTAATGTACAATTATGCTTTTTAAGAAGAGGTTTAACTGCTTCTAATATATCTTCACAACTTCTGTAATTGTATCTGCCAAATGAATTGTATTGGCTTTTTGGCGCTTTTAATTCTGCTTGAATTTTTGTTAATTTTTCCATTTTTATTTAGTTTTTAAGTTATTTAAAATTTCTCTTTGTATTCTCTGCTTGTTGTATTTATTATCAAATGATTCTTCACTTGATAAAAACCATTTAACACCCGATAATATACCTATAAAGAATGTTATTGGTGCAAATAAGATATATAATATACCTTTACCTATTTGACCTACATAAAATTTGTGTGCTCCAAAAGAGCCTAAAAATAATGCTAATAATGCATAGTTGTTTTTGTTTTTAATTGTTCTCATAATTTCTAATTTTAATTGTTACTATTTATTTTTAATAATATATTTCTTTTACTTGGTATTTAAAATCTCTACTATAGGTTAAACCTCCTTCTCTTTCGCTTTTAGATATTAAACCTATATCTCCAACCGAACTAAAGAAAAAGTCCTCATACGTTGCTCCAAATGGTCTTTTATAAACACCCTCTTCTGTATTTGTACTTATATCTGCATTGAAAGTAATTTCAAAACTTCTTTGGTCTTTAGTCATATCTACTTGCTTGAAAGTATCCCAATTGTTACCATTCATTTCATTTAACTTATCAATAGGTATATTTGATGTTCCTATTTTTAAAACATCATTTAATATAAATTTACCTGCTGTTATTTTTAAATTAGGATGATTTTCATAACCTATAATCTCTAAATGATTTATTCTTTTTGAAGCATAAAAAGGTTGATGAAATTGCCATCCATCCAAATCAATTTCTTTAAATTCCTTAACTATATGAGATGGGAAAGAAGATAAATCTATTCTTAAGGTATCAATAATTTGTATTGGACCTACTGATTTTTGAAATAAAGTTTCACCTAAACTTATATACCCTCTACTTCTATCAAAATAGTAATATCTCCATTCATCTCTTGTTGAACTATCAAAAACCATTGTGTCTTCGTAATAGCTTTCTAAATAATAAGTCTTTGTTATTAAGTTTAAAATGTTTTCTTCTTTAACTGAAGAATCAGAATCATCTTCACAAGATACTAATGTACCTAATAATACTGCTAATGTTAATAATTTAATTGTTCTCATAATTTCTAATTTTTAATGTTTGTTTTTAATTACACTACAAATATATAGTTTATTTTGTTATTAAATGTTAAAATAAATGTTAAAGTTGTTATAACAGTTGATATAATTTATTAAAACAAATCATATCTTGGTGTTGTAAGTAATGTTTGTTTCTACTCGCATTATTATACCTTTTTGCGTATAATGTTGGTTATTACCATCATTTTATACCCTTTTGCGTATAATACACCACAAAAACTACTTACAACGTTACTTGTGTATAGGTAATTTGGTTTTTAAGTACTCGTTTAAAATCCATTTCAAATTGTTTTCAGCCTCTTTTCCACGTGGGTTATCACCACTTAATAATATCGTTTTTATATGCCTAATTGCTTTTTCTTCTGTCATTTTTTTAAATGTTTTAGTTATCTACCCACCCAACTACCCACACACAAGTAACGTTAGGCGTTATTGCTACATTTCGTCTCAACATTATTCTGTTCTTCTATCCATTCAAGTTTTTCAGTTGCACAACAGGCACAAACCTTTCTTCTTGGTTGTTTAGGGTATTTGCCTCTAATTTCAGTTAGTTCTTGTCCACAAATTTTGCAGTATTCTTTTCGCAACAAACGCCTAACAATGTGTATAAACCATTGCTTCATAGTGCGTCTACCAAGTTTCTTTTTTCTATTAAACATATCTCTATTTTGTTAAGTTATTATTTCAATTACGCAACGGTTCATACACTCGTCCGTTATTCTTCTTCGTATCTGTTTTTTATATGCAGTAACAAATCTGTTACAACATCAAACCAAATCTCATCTGATTTACCTTCTTCAATAGAACTAAATGCATCTATTATTTCTTTATAAAAGTCATTTAAAGGAGTGTCTAAAACCTCCTCAACACTTGTTATAATACTTCCAAAATCTATTTCTTCGTTACCTACCATTTTTTGTATTGTAGCCTCTGATGATATCAATAATAATATCAGTCTTGTATCTATGTTATTCATCTATTTTTACGCTTAATTTTAAATAATTCTTTGTTCCTATTTCGGGTATTCTTATCTGATAGTTAATGCTAACATCAGTAATATTACTATCTTCCTGTAAATAGTATTCTATTTGTTGCTTTAGCTTTTCCCAAGCCTCGTTGTTTATTCTGCTCATAATATATTAAATAAAGATTTACCGTATTCTTGTATGTATTCTTCAACTGCTTTCTCTTGGTCTTTGCTTACATTTGATAAGCCAACACCAATAGCAGCAAACTTATAGTTTTGAATAGCTGCTTTTAAACTTAATACTGTTACACCTATTTCTTTACTTATTTCTTTTAAAAGTAAATCATAGTCTTTAGAGGTTATCTCTGCTCTTAATCTCTTTAATGCTGTTAAATGCATTTCTTTTGTCCAATTTGTCATAATTTATTTGTTTTTAATTGGGAGGCTTTTACACCTCCCTTGTTTGTTATTATTTTTTAATTATTACTGTATAATCTGCTAATATAGACCTATTTGAGTTTAACTTATGATTATTATCTACGATTATTTTTTTGATTACATACCTAACTGATTCGTCTATGTTTTCGTTGGTAGCCAAATAATCTTGCCCTCTGTTTACTTGCTCCTGTAATTTAAAGTTTTCTTCGATTAATCTTCTGTGTTGTGCTTGTGTTAAAGTTGTCATAATTTCTTGTTTTTAATTATTGTTTTTGTTTTACACTACAAATATATAACTTTTTTTGGAACTAAATGTTAAAAAGTGTTAAAATAAATGTTAAATTTTGTTAAAATAAAAAAGAGGTTACATTTTACTGCAACCTCCTAAAAACAAAAATATAACAAATGAGAGAATTTAATTATACTCAAATATAATACTTATATATGTTTTAATATACTTTTTAGTAGATTAGTTATTAACCAATTTTCTTTTTATTGCTCCCTTTATATATTCAGAAATCATAAAATCATTATTAACTGCTTCTTTCATTGAATCAGACAGTTTTATGTATTCTTTAGAATCTCTAAAACTTGTAACTTTCTTTCTTCTTTTAACCTTTTCTTTAATGTCTTTTACTAAATTATATTGGGTAACAGTTAAAGTCTTATAAGAAGTCATACTCTTTAATATTCTTATTTCTTCATTTGTAATTGGTAAATTAGAATTTAAAAAACTATTTATCTTTAAATTAGATGTAGATAAGTTTACTAAATCATTACCAACTAAAGCAATATTATTTTGCCTACTATTTCTTTGTATTTTATTCTGTTGAGATTTATTGTATTTATCCTTCTTTAAAATACTATCTTTATTTTTAGAATATTCTATTTTACTTTCAGAATATATTAAATCTTCTTTAAACTTTATCTGATACTTTATATAAATATTATTTAAAAGTTTCTCTTCTTTGTACTTGTTAAATTCTTCTAAATTTTTAAAATCTTTAAAAAAATCTTTTTTACTATTAGGATTAAATAATAAAATCTTTGCTTGTAAATTTTTCATCTCTTTTAATGTTTTTAATTAATGTTTATTACTGCTCGGGTTATCCCGAGACGAAGGTAGTAAAAAAAAAGAGTTATTTACAAGTAAAAGTTATTAACAGACTAAAAAAACTTTAATTTAAGTAGTAAAAATATAATGATACCCTCTAATATTATTGTTATCCACATCCAAAGAGGTGTTTTATATCTTATAATTTCTTCTTTCTGTATTTCTACTTTACCAACATAATTATTCTTAAACTCTGTTATTTTAGAATTTACAATACTATCAATGTTTACACTTGCTTGTATATTACCTTTAACACTCTTTAAAGAGACTTTAACATTGTTTGATTTAATTACCCTATCAAAATCTTTTAATTGTCCTAAAGTGTCACAAACAGCTTCTATTGTGATAGTATCATTTACTTGCTTTGTAATATAGTTATTCTTCGTGATATAGATGCTATCTCTTTTGATAACCTCTTTATACTCAATGCTACTCTTCTTACTCCCACAACCATATAAAATAATAAAACCAATAGTAAAAAAAAATAAAACCTTTTTCATTATTCTTGTCTTTCAAAATGAGGCGTATCTACAAATTTCCAATTACCACCCCATCTATTCTTATCGTTTAAACTTTCCCAAAAAGCACCAAGTTCTTTTAATCGTTCTTTATCGTATGTTAGTTCTCCATTAATAAAAAAGTTAAAATCAACAGCTAAACGTTTTAAATGATTACTATTCATAGTTTTACTTAACCCTTTATCTACTAAACGTCTTTGAGTTTCTTTATCTCGATATGCGTGTCCAAATGTTAGCTGAATACCAATAGTATCTGCATAAACAATTAAACTTGCTACATCTTTTGTAAACTCTTGTTGCTTTTCACTTAACCTCATTACTCTAATAAATTACCTATAAACTTAACTTTTTCTAAAAACTCTTTCTTTAATGCTTCAGAATCTTCTTCCCACCTTGTTGTATCAGGTACTTCTTTAACATAATCAACACCAATCATAGCTACTAATTTACCATTTCTATAATATGGTGAAATACCTAATGCTTTTATACCTTGTGCTTTTAAAGAACTTTTTAATGCTATGTCTTCTATATTATTAACGTTAGAATGAAACATATTTAAGTCAATAACATCTTTCACGAAATTAATATACAATGATACAGGTATATCTTGTAAGTTCATTGCTTCCCTTGATGTTCCTTCTCTTACAACTTCGTAATCACAACTAAACTTATTCTTATGTGTTCCATCATAGTATTTAACTCCATTATGAAATCTAAAAATATAGGCTCTATCTGATTTAGTTTCTTTTAATAACTCTTTTAAAGCGTTCTCTATTACAATACCACTTCCTAAACCCGATACAACAACGTCTTTATTGAATATCTTTGTTTGTACTATATGAGATATGTCATCTTTAAATATAATAACTATTGTTAATACAAATATAAAGAAGACTTTAGACAGAGATAACTCTTTTATAGATTGTGCAATTCTTACGATTGCGTTTAGATATTCTTTCATAGCTTAACATTATGATAATATATGAATTAATATCGGTAAAACAGAAAATACAAAATCCATAAAATCTCCTTGACCTTTCCCTAAATACAAATCGTAATACAACTCTTTAAATATAGCACTTAAAATAACAATAATGTATGCTATTTCTGCTCTCATAAAAAACAATAAAGCAACAAGCAATATTGTACTTGCAAAGAAATGTGCTAACTTATCATAAGATATTTTAGTAGGTAACATATACAGATACTTTAATATCTTTGTAATCTTGTCCATACATTAGAATTTAAGACTTGTATAACTTAAACCTAAAAAAGAATGTGTACCCTCATCATCTATATCAATTGCATAAGATTTCCAACCATAAGGGTGGTCATCTAAACCTTTCCATAAAGCATCAACGTGATATTTAGAAGATAATACAGGTGCAACTGTTTCGTTACCATCTTCATCATATTGACCTTGTTGTTCTACTATGTGACCTAAATGTACAATAGTATGTTTATGTGTTGGATATTCGTTACCATTTTCATCAGTTTCTACGCCTAAACCTTTAATTTTAGTTTGTGCTTGTTCTTTGCTATCAAAAGCGTATTTTCCAATATTTATTTTCATATTTATATTTATTAGCTTGTTATTCTTATGTAAAGATTTTTTAATTATCTTATCTTATTGTGTTTGTTATGTTAACTTTTCGTTGTTTTCTTATCTTATTGTGTTTGTTATGTAAAGATTTACTCTTGTTCTTATCATAAGGGCAAATGTTACACTTAACTTGTTAATGCAATTAATTCTGTATCTGTTAAGGCTTGGTTGTAAACTCGTAAGTCTTTTACTTTTCCGTAGAAAGGATTGACACTTCCTATATATTGAGTTAAAGAAACACTGTCCATATTTTCTGAAAAATTTGTCATAGCTTCAGTGCCTATAAGTACTCCATTTACATACAAAGAAAAAGTAGATTGATTGTAAGTAATAGCTACTTTATGAAATCCGTCATTTTGTACTGAATAGTCTACTTGTGTATTTACAGTTCCATTACTAACGACTATTGCTCTAATAACATTTGGACTTGGAAACGCCCTTGCTATTACAACCCTATTATTCATACTTTTTGAAATACTTAAAGTCTCAAAACCACTTTTACTAAAATCTACTTCTGCATACAAAACACCCTCACTACTATTAATATAGCTACTTAAACCACTTTTACTTGCAGTTTCTGCATTTCTTGTAGCAGTTGCACCACTTGTAGGTATGTAAGATGTAGCGTAGCTGCCTTGTTCTAATTGTGCGCCCCAAATGTACAAACCATCTGAACCATTGCCAATATAATTTGAATAAATTGGAGTTTTTGATGTTCGTAATTCTAAATATGATAACCCATTTGCATTTGATATTGCAGTACCTATAATTCTATACCAACCATTACCAAAGTTTTCTATACTTAAATCTCCATTTTCCTCTTGTGTTACAATACCATCTTGTAAATCAAAAGTTCCTGAAATGTATGTACCACCACTATCATTCACTCTTAAATAAGCATATTTAATTTCATCTTTTTTAACAAATATAGAGGCAGTATAATTTACTGATGTAGTTGAAAATCCTGTGCCTATAAATCTATGTGCATCATCTACTGTATTATCTACTAATTTATCAGCAGTTAATGTCCCGTTTGGAGCAGTTACACTATTTGAAGTTATTGAACTTCTTGTTTTAATCCAATAAGCATTATCAAACGCTTCCGAATAAGTAATTAAATTCGTACTTTGTGGCTCTAATAATAAACTTGGACATCCACTAACAACTCCATCAATCATTGGATAGTCTATTCTTGGTACATTACTACCAACGGTTTCTATTAAACCATCTTTGTTTACTCTTGTTGCTTCTGATGCTCTTGCAAAGTTTAAATCTCCACTTCCATCTGTTGGTAAAACACTATATACTTTTCCACTTTTAAAAGCAGAAGGTATCATTGCTATACTTGGTATCTTTGACATTTTTATTTATTTTATTTATTTATATTATTTACACATTCTAAAGATTCTACAATACCGTTATCGTCTATAACTCTGTAGTAGAAATCCCAATTATTATTTTTAAAGTCAGCATTATCTACACAACGCTCGCTTTCTACAACACCTCCATCAGCTTCTACCCTTTGTGAAAATCTTTGTGTTAATTGCGAAAAACCCGCTAAATCTGAATAGGATTTACCCCAAGAAATAGTGTTAGAGTTTACACCAATACCCCACCAAGTGTAGTTATATATTTTTCCCCAACTTATTGAATTTGCCATATCTTATTTCTTTTCTTTTTTAGTTAAATATATTTGTAACTTAACTATGTTTGCTTGTTTTGGTTTATACATTGCTTTCATTATAATACCCAATTTGAACCACCTACATTTTTATCGGGATAAACATCGGGTGTTGTGTTATCGTTATACTCGGGAAACTTTGTATTGTTAAAACATATATAATCTACAAATCTTCTTGTGTAATATTCTGCAAAGTCCCTTTCTTTTTGTACTAAAAAATCAACCTCATTTTTATTAACCGATTCAGCATTTTCTGATATATGCTTAAATACCCCTCCATTCTTTACTTGGTACGCTGCAAATGGTAAATAATCAACCATAGCATAATGTATTAACATAGGCTGAATATAATTCTTAACTAACTCTAAATAATCACCATTTAAAGTGTCATTTAAAATATCGCTTTCAATTCTATCATATAGTTTGCTACCTAAATAGTTTTGTATATGGATTTCTTGAGCAATTTTAATAAACTGAATAAATTTATCAGTATCAATATTACCGTCTAAAATTGAGTTTTTAACTAAATCTGTTCTACTTATGAATAATGCTTTTGCCATATCTTATTATTTGTTATATGCTCCTCCATTTGGCATATCATTTGGCATCATAGATACCTCTTTTGGATTTCTAACTCTATAACCTTCTTGTTCTGCTTTATTAGTTGATGTTTTAGGTGCATTTGGACTTTTAGTATCTATACTTTTAGATTTGCTTTTAAAAGTTACTCTTGTCCATTTATGCTTACAATTAACAGAACCTTTATATTTCCAAATAGAATAAGTATCAGCACCATCAATTCCAAAACCCGCATTTACAGGAATTTCTCCCATTCTTATAATATCCTCTTTTCTATATAATTTATTTGCTACCATCATTTTTTTACAAAAAACTCTTTGTGGAGATTCGCTGCCTGTATATCTATATCTTACTTTAAAATACGTTTCTCCTATTTTTTTATCCTGTTCACTCTTTGCATTTGGTCTCGCAGTACCTGTTGTTGCAAAATTCCAAATTTTAGACAATAAACTCGGCTTTTTTGTATTTATTTCTTTTATCTGCTTGTCAAGTTCTTCTTCTGTATTATAATCAACATCAGATTCATCTACTATTTCCCAATCATCAAAATCTTCATCAGCTACTTTTATTAATTCGTCTGCAACATCATCTATTTTTTCAGATAACTCTTTACTTAAGTTTACGCAATTGCATTGTTTAGACATCTTAACACCCGTTTCTTCTTCTCTTGTTTCTTGGTCTTTTACATTCTCTAAATCTGTAAACTCTAAAGGTTGTAACGTCTTAAAATAAAGATGTAAGCTAATATCATTAAAAGCTAATACTTTATCAAAAGCATCTATTAAAAGTTCTTGAAATGGTCTAATAACAGTGTTATCCATTAAAGTAGATGCAGTTTTTAATTCATCTGCATTATTACCTAACCCTGTTGAATCTTTAACACCTAATAACATAGGAGAAACAACTCTATGCGATATCATTATCTTCTTTTGTGCTTCTTCCGATAAGAATTGGT
>Ga0228663_1000104_pt1 | contig 34317 bp, 24 predicted proteins | sample 77DmetaG_FD_183630 | JGI IMG/M metagenome (GOLD analysis project Ga0228663, IMG submission 183630) | Seawater microbial communities from Monterey Bay, California, United States - 77D | ecosystem: Environmental > Aquatic > Marine > Coastal | place: USA: California | collected 2016-10-07
AGTACCAACTCTGCTGGAGTTAATACTTTTCGGTTGACATAACTATCGATTGGACTTTCTAATAGAAGGTATCCAAATCCTAGTACTATAAAAAATAGTGAAATATAGATAACCTTCAATAATATGCTCCAGGTGTCATCAAATGCTTTTTTTTTATATTTATGATTATTCCTCATAACTACTGAACTTTTATTGCTATTCGATGACATGCGTTATTTAAATAACCTTTAGGATTCCATCCTGGAAGTATTATAGGCTGAATCTTTCCTTCTGAATCAGTAGCCCTAGCCCAAACTTCATAATACCCCATTTCCGGAAAAGCAATACTTGCAGAGAATCTCTGCCATGCAAATTTGTTCTTCGACAATTCGACTTTACAAGGATACCAAGTAACACCAAAATCAATAGAATAATCAACCGACTCAATATGATCAGACGATGTCCATGCCTGTCCTTGAATAGGGAGCTTATCATTTAATGAGATCGTAGCACCAGTTTTTGGATAAGTGATAAGTGACTTAACAGGCATTCGCTCTATGATGCACATATCTTCGTCTTTCACCTTAGCACCAGGAGCAACTGACTTACAAGGTATTCGATAGGCTTGACCTATCATTTTCTGTCCATCATGTACTTTATTTCTTACAACTATGTTACTTAGCCATTTGCCCGAGCAAGACGCAGGATAGCCTCCAAATATTAATCTAAGAGGATAACCATTTAACATTGGAATATCCTCTCCATTCATACCCCACACAATTAAACTCTCTTCTTCCATTGCCTTAGATATAGGAACACCTCTAGATATTGGTTCCTTTTTTGGATCACCTGACAAATGCGTATCTTCTCCATAATATCCAATATATACTGCATCGGATTTGATGCCTACGTCATTCAATACGTCTGCTAATCTAACACCTGTCCAAGAAGCACATCCCACTGCACCTGTTGACCATTGGTTACCCTTAGCAGGTGGATTAAATTCACTTCTTCCATTTCCTCCACATTCCAATACAATGTTATATGTATAATGTTTAAATTTCGATTTAAGGTCTTCAATCGAGAATGTCTTTTTGTTTTTTACCGATTCTCCTTCAAAAGTTAATGACCATTTATTTACATCAACTTTATTAGGAGGTAATCCATTATTACGAACAAAAAATAGATTATTTGGTGTGAGATCATCATTGAGAAGATGAGCAGGTGTTTCAGCGTTTACAGGTCTATCATTTAGTATTGTAAGCTTATCACTTTTTCCAATCAATCCCGATGGTAAAGTACCATCCAATACTCCAATGGGTAACAAGCCTTTAGGAAAATTACTAGCAAATACAATATTAGTTCCAATCAACAAACCTATACTCGTCATTATTGAGCTTTTAAGGAAGTCTCTTCTTATTACAATATTCTTATTCTTGTTATTCTCCATTTTATAAATTCATTTTACTCTCAAATCCTTTCATACTCAGAAGAATTAATATGTTTCTAAATGATCTCAAAGCACTTAATCCAAAGCACTTATCTATTCATGGAATTATCCACAGATCATTTAAATTTATGTATTAATTCAAACTCCATCCTTTTACAATTACTTTCTGATAAAATTTGAGTACTTGGTATTGAATTATCCTTTAAATTATAATAACTTCATTCAATCCAAGAGCCATCATAATTGTTAACATTTAGGTAATCAAGTAATTCTCCAAGTACAGAAGTCGTAATTGACGATCTTAAACCTTATTGACAATATACAATGATTTCTTTATCTATAGTAATTCCTTTTCGTTCAAAATTGTATTTCAAATCCTTAATACACTTAAATCTGTGATCTTCTAAAAGATCAGATTGCTCTGACCAGTTGAGATGTTCACTCTAGCGAACAAGCTACATATAGAAAACGTCTTTGCTGATAATCTCAAGAGCAATAATATGCTATACTACAAAATGTTGATGGTGCCTGTTAAGGTAGGTAATCTTAACTAGTATGGGGTTGCAAAAGATGCGACCAAGCTATATATCGGTAAATATTCTATAATAGATCAAAATGAAGTTGAGTTCCATTCGTTTCCTATTAACAATCATCTGTTAGATGGACTTGATAAAAGACTTGTAGATAGGTTGAAGTGGTTTGCACAGGAACACTATACTGTGGCGGAACATAAAGAAAAATAAGACTTTATAATATGCAATGCGATATGCAATGCGATATGCAAGGAATACGAACATTTGGTAATTACTAGACACCTACGACTTTTTATTATGAGATAAATCCTAAATCATACGGAGAATATGAACTTGTTGTTGGCATGCAAGAGGCTGATAAAAATTGATAACTCCTGTTACCCTTATAGTTGTCAGATAGATTTTAACAGTATTGACGACCAATTAAAAATGACGTACATAACAGTAATTATAGTTTAGGTCCAAATACTATATTATAATTAAAGGCTACTGCAAAAGAAAAGCACTTTAATTAAACCAATTAAGTCATTATTTGTGAGAACAAACAATGATTTAAATGGTTTACCTCATTATTAGATTATCATTCCAAATTCGTGAAAATAGTTCTGTTTAAAATGTCCTACAAAATAACTTCACTTCTACTTGTGTGTTTTATCCTTTTACAATGCAAGGACAAACCAAGCTTCATTCCTCCTAATCCAAACAATAGCATTGCAATTGATCATTCAGGAACCAATAACATGATCGACTCAATGAAAATCATATATAACTCTGCCGTATTTAATAAGCAATCTTTTGAGTCAGACAAGGCGTTAGCTATTATGGTTGAGAAGGTGAATTCTAATCAAATCAAACCTGAGATACAAAATTTCATAGATTTTGCTTTGTTACAATTACAAGCTGGAAAACTAGAAGAGTCAATCACTACATTTAATCAAATATTTGGTTTTTCAAAATCTTTAAAGGAAATCAATAACAATAATAAAGATCTCTATGAATTGTACGCAATAACGCATCTCAGATTGGGTGAAGTTACCAACTGCGTCGTAAATCATAACTCAGAATCTTGTTTATTTCCAATAAAGGGAGCAGCTATACATAAAAATAAGAATGGCTCTAATAAAGCTATTGAAGTATATAAGAAAATACTAAAGAAGTATCCTTTAGACTATCAATCTCAATGGCTACTCAATCTTGCTTATATGACAATAGGTGAATACCCGAGTGGAGTCCCTTCGGATTTATTAATTCCACCGTCAAAATTTAGGAACAATACAAAAATGAAACCCTTTACAAATAAAGCTTCAGAATATGGAATAGCCATCAACAAATTAAGTGGGGCCTCCATATTTGATGACTTTGATAACGATGGAGATCCAGATCTGCTTTGTTCAAGCTGGTCAATAGATGATCAACTCGAATACTTCGAAAACGATAATGGGAAAATGCATCAGAGAACCAATCAAGCTTTATTATCAAATCTCTATGGAGGATTAAACATGAAGCAAGCTGATTATAATAACGATGGTTTTCTCGATGTTTTCATAATCAGAGGTGCTTGGCGAAGAGATGTATCTCTTGGTATCTATCCAAACTCACTATTACGTAATAATGGAGACGGTACATTTACAGATGTAACAATCGAATGTGGACTTTATCACATTGGGGCTTCTCAAGCAGCTACTTGGATGGATGTTAACAATGACGGCTTCATTGATCTTTTCGTAGCCAATGAATCCATACCGAACAAGCCTAATGAACTGAGAAGGTGTAATTTATATATCAACAATTCTAATGGTACATTTACTGATTATGCTCCAAATCTCGGTGTAGATTACATTGGCTACCTCAAAGGAGTCACAGCATCTGATTATGACAATGATGGAGACATGGATATATACATTACCAATCTTATCGGAGACAATTTTTTTGCACACAACTTACTAAAAGAAACAGGTACACTTGTATTTGAAGAAAGGGCCAAAACAACAAAAACTAATGAGCCTGAAAAAGCATTTCCTTGTTGGTTCTTTGATTATAATAATGACGGATACGATGACTTATTTGTTTCTGCATATGACAATTTTATAGGAGTAGGTCAAACTGCTGCAGTTGCAAAAAGTTACATGGGAATCCCTTTCGATTCAGAAATACCGCGTCTTTACCTTAATAATCGAGATAATACATTTAGTAACAAAACGATCGAAGCGAAATTAAATCTACCCCTACATACAATGGGCTGCAATTATGGGGACCTCAATAACGATGGTTATGATGATTTTTATTTAGGAACGGGAGCACCTGATTTCAGAACAGTGGTACCCAATAGATTATTTATTAATAATAATGGGAACAATTTTGAAGATGCCACTTTCGATGCCAATGTAGGATCTATTCAAAAAGGACACGGAGTATCTTTAGTGGATGTAGATCGCGATGGAGACCTTGACATCTACACAGTTCTTGGTGGTGCATATTCAGGTGATTTCTTTCATAACGCCTTGTATCTTAATCCAGGAAACAAGAATAGCTGGATTAAGATTAAATTAGTAGGAACTACAACTAACAAATCAGCCATAGGTTCGAAAGTAAGAATCAAATATTTGACTAGAGACGGAAGTCAACATACTGTATACAAAACTGTTGGAAGCGGTTCAAGTTTTGGAGCAAATGAACTCCAAATATCAGCAGGACTAAATGATGCAACTGAGGTATTATCTATTGAAGTAAGGTGGGCCAATGGCAATATAGAATATATCAATTATGGGCCTACACCCATAGAAAAACTAGTAGTGATAACAGAAGGAGTCAGTAGCCCTGAGGTAAAACCTGTAATACCTCAACTTCTGATTGAATCTGCACATCATCATTAGATTATTTACAGCCTGATTTGTGGACTGCATTAGTACTCAACATCATAATTAGTCAAATCCTAAACATCAGATTGATATCTGCTAAGACTAGTACTTCCTAATTTTGTTGCAGACAATAAAACACAACAAATGATATATACATATACAATCGAAGGAATGACTTGCGTAAATTGTAAAGCAAGTGTAACAGACGCTTTATCTTCTATAGATGGAGTAGAAGAAGTGATTGTTGATCTGAAGCTAAAGCAGGCCACTATAACAATGAAACATCATATTGCTGATTCTTTATTTCGAGATAGCTTGCCCACGAAGTATAGTTTCAAAGCAAAAGATTTACACATGCCTACTTCTGGTTTTGAGGATATGGAAGAGAAATCCAAACTGCAACAACTCAAACCACTATTTATTATAATTGGATATATATCTGCAGCAAGCATACTTCTACATTACAAAACATGGAATGTAGAAGAGATGATGATAGATTTCATGGGGCTATTCTTCATTGTCTTCAGCTTTTTTAAGATGCTAGATGTCCAAGGTTTTGCCACTTCATTTTCGATGTATGATCCATTGGCTAAGTCACTACCCTTTTATGGTCAGATATATCCATTTATAGAGACCATATTAGGAGTGATGCTACTCATGAGATACAACATATCCATTGCTTTTATTGCAACTATAGTCATATTAGGACTCACTACCTTTGGAGTAACTAAGACTCTATTTGCTAAGCGTTCCATCAAGTGTGCCTGCCTAGGCTCTGCTCTTGATTTGCCCATGACGGAGGCCACATTTATTGAGAATACACTTATGATCTTAATGTCAGCAATGATGCTTTTCATAATGTAAAATTCCTTTATTCGCTGAAAATTTGAAATTACTTTCCTTGTTAGAGTAAATTATCATTTACAAGGGCCTTGATATTAAAATATAGAAATATTTATTCTATTTATTCCTAAATTTGAATCCATTTAACGGACAAAACAAAATCTAAAGAAAAAAATATGAAGTCAACTTTACAATGTTTCTTTTTACTCTTTGTAGCGATAACTCTTAATGCGCAAAGTTCGGTCAACATACAAATCAATCATTTGCTCGATGGTGTGCGATTTGAAAACGAAATAAATACAGTTAATGATCTAGGAAATGATTTCATGATTGATAGGTTACAATACTACATATCAGGATTTAGTATTACACACGACGGTGGGCAAGTGACAGAAGTAGAAGATTTATATGTTCTAGTGAGTTTACTCAATGACTCAGAATCTACAATGATTGATCTTGGAGAATTAACTTTCACTACATTAGAATCTGTTAATTTCAACTTAGGAGTGGATCAAGAAGCTAATCATTCAGATCCATCACTCTATCATCCAACACATGCACTCTACCCTAAGTCACCTTCTATGCATTGGGGATGGACTTCAGGATATCGTTTTATTGCACTTGAAGGAAAAAGTGGGCCAAACGTCAATCAAAATCTAGAATTACACTGTGTAGGAGATCAATTTTATCAACAGTTGGAATTTGGCGTCAATATGAGTGGAGAAGACAGTTATCTTGTTGAGTTAAATGCAGAGTATACTAACTTACTTTCTGGCATTGATGTTTCTAGCGGTTTAATAGTACATGGTAATGGGGATCCTATTCCTACTTTATCTAATAATATGATAGACAAGTTATTCTCATTATCTGTATCCACTAATACATCAGATAGCGATTTAGTTACATCGTTTGATGTGTATCCTAATCCTGTGACAAACGGACAGCTAACCATAAACTTAGATCTAGCTTCAACTAACAATACAATCAGAATCCAAGACGCTTTGGGAAGAGTCGTTCTTTCACAATCTCAAAGTAATCTTAATACTGTAAACCTTCATAACTCGGGGATATATTTCGTATCTGTTTCAGATGCTAGAGGGACTGTATTAGCAACGAGAAAATTAATCGTACAATAATAATTGTTAAGAAACATTAGCTATATCGTACTCTTATGCTTACTATCTATCTCTTGTGCTAAGGAAACAAATGAGACTAGAGTAGAACGTCTGCAAATAATGGAAGTGCCACCAGGTTTTCCTGAGTTAGATCATTCTGTAGGCAATGAATTTACTATTGAGAGATGGGACCTAGGTAAAAAGCTTTTTTATGATCCTATCTTATCCAAAGACGGTTCTATTAGTTGTGCTTCATGTCATGATCCTAAGCTATCCTTTTCTGACAATAAAGATTTTAGTCTTGGCGTCAATGAATTACTAGGAACTAGAAATGCCCCTAGCCTGGCAAATGTAGCATATCATCCTTACTATACCAGAGAAGGTGGCGTACCGACATTAGAGCAGCAGATACTGGTACCGATACAAGAGCATAACGAGTTTAACAATAATATCATACTGATAGCTGACACTCTACTTACTATTAATGAATATGTAGAAATGTCGATAAAAGCATATAATCAAGAACCCAATTCATTTGTTATTACAAGAGCATTATCACAATTTGAACGTAGCATGATTAGTGGCCAAAGTGCCTATGATCTAGAGTATCATTATGCTATAGAAAATAGTATGTCAGATGCTGCTATTAGAGGTAAACAATTATTTGAAAGTAATAGACTGGCCTGTTCATCATGTCATGGTGGATTTAACTTTACTAATTACGCTTTTGAAAACAATGGACTCTACTTGGACTATGCTGATGAAGGTAGAGCAAGGCTAACTCAGAATCCTGATGATATAGCTTTGTTCAAAGTTCCTTCACTGCGTAATATAACATTGACTGGACCTTATATGCATGATGGATCGATAGAAACATTATCTGAAGTAATAGAACATTATAGTAGTGGAGGAAAGGCTCACGTTCATAAAAGCGATTTGATACAACCGCTGAACCTCACAAGTATTGAAAAATCTGATCTGATTACATTTTTAGAATCCTTAACTGATCAATATTTTATTACAAATAATAATCTATCGGATGATTAAATATAACTACTTACTCTGTATGATGAGAATTGATACACCATCATAAAAACAAAGTGTGAGACTGGAGGGATTCGAACCCCCGACCTCTGCCCTGTCAAGGCAGCGCTCTAAACCAACTGAGCTACAGTCTCAAATAATAAATGTCATCAAAAACCTATTGATTCTAATGCAATTATTTAGCAGGGCCTTTTTTATTAAAAAGCTCTAATCTAAATCTTTCACTGCATTAAGGACCGAATTAACAAAGGTCTTTTAGTCTCATATGCGTCTTATTTGAATACAATTACTTTTTCTGTTTTTATAGTTCTAGATTCTTCATCTTGAATAGTTACTAAAAATATACCTCCATTTAAGTTATTAAGATCTATTCTTATGAATCGACTTGACATTTTAGTAGTGGAAAGAGTTTGTCCAATTCCATTTGTTAGAGTAACCGTTGCTCCTGCTTTTGGTAACTTCTCTAGATCGACATCTATATATTGGGTTGCAGGATTAGGGTATACTTTTATCTCTCCTACATACTCATCTATCACAGCAGTCTCCTGTTCATTGTTATATCCAAAAGTTGGATCCTTGATGAGGTAATCTCCTGTTCCATTAGGAATCCTGGAATACGTTAGATTATTTTCTTGAAATCCAAAAGTAAGCGAATCTATGACATCCGTACCTTCAGTGAGCATTATAAAATCTCCATCTCTATTCAATTTGAAATCAGCATGTAACCCTTCTTGATCTTCATCCTTGTCTGCCCATATAATCATGTAATCATTAGCCCTTATAGTAGTTCCCACTGGAAACTGCCATTTTTCTGGATTATCGGAATTATCAGAAAGGAATGCATTAGATAGATCAATATCCGCATCAGTATTATTATAGAGTTCTATCCAATCGTCAGTCTCACCTGCAGGATCTTTAATTGTAGACAGCGAATCGTTGACCGCCATAAACTCATTGATCGATACATCTAAAGGTGATAAAGTGGTGACTATGCTACTGCAGTCAAACAATTCATTGAGCTGTGTTGTCAAACTAGCAACTTGACCTTCAAATACCCACTTGAGTCCAGAGATTTGATCTCCTTGATCGAGATCCGCTTCAAACTGCTCAGCTGTCCATTCATAATTTGGGTCTGCTAATACATCTTCGCGAATTAAGTCTCCGTATTGCTCTATTAGCGGAAATATACGCTCAGTGGTAAAGTTATCGTCAAGCAACCTACAGAAGCCTTGGTAATATCTCTCTTTGTACTCCGGTACAGCTAGTAATCTATTAACCAGTACTTTTTCAGAATTACTCATATCTACGGGAAATTCAGAAAGCGTATTGCTAATAGGATTACCCTCATCTGGACCACCACCTCCATTAACTCCATTAACAATATCATCATAAGCCGTTTGACAAACACCATCCCAAGAGCTATTACAGCAAAATGGATCTTGATTAATCACTAGTTGAAAAGTTGAATCTGTCGCTGGGTAAGGACAAGAGCCATCTAATATAGTAGCGCAGTTGGCAGGATCTTCAATAGTATCACCACCACCTCCAGGACCGCCAAAATCACTACCAAATGTACCGCCTAAAGCAAAATTATAATCCCAAGGAATCCAATTAAATTTTCTAGAGTCTGCATCTTGATACATATAGAAATTACGTCCGTGCTCAATGTAAGAATCCCAGTTACCCGTAGCAACATCTACAGCTAGTGCTTTAAGATATAAGTCTACATCAAAAATTTTACTAATCTCTTCTTTGAAGTCTCCATCACCAGTGTTATTTAGTACATCCATTAATTCAACAAAATTCTCCCAAGCCTCAACATTTGAATCAGTCTTCAATTCAAAAATTTGCTGATATTGGCTTATATCCTGTCCCATCCACTCTAATTCACTATTACCCACATTTTTAAATAGATTGCCATTAGAATTACCAAAATTATCCTTAAGGAACGTGCGATCAACTTGCTCCACCAGCAAGTACAGTCCCCAGTATTGATTATTTAAATAAATCCTAGCATATGATGAACGTGGTGCATCTACACCTGATTTGTTCATAATGTTGTAGCAGAGTTTGTCTCTCTGAATAGCCGGATCACCAAAGCCATTATTAAGGTTTATTTTCTTTAAACCATCATACTTCTTTCCGTCAACGAAGTGATTAAAATCGATCTTCATAGATTTCTTATCTCCCTGTGATCCAAAGTGAGAGGCAAATCCTTTCTGCCGTATGCCTACGGAGTCTGTAACCTCACCATCAATAGACGCACTAGCCATTGAATAAGGTACATCTGGATAGTTATTCAGATAATTTTGTGATAATTCACTCCAGAAATCTACATTGTCAAAAGTTATTCTTACTTCATGTACATAGCTATCATCAAAGATCAGTTCCCCCTGACCCACCGCGACAAATGATATTAGTATACCGAGTATAACCGTGTACAATCGAAAAGTATTTTTCATTATTTATTTTTTCATGCAAAAGAACCAATATGATCATTGTGCAATTCTATATTAATAGTATACTAAAATAGTTAATTACCCTATATTTCTAACCGATAAACAACAAAATGTCATTTTGGTATATAATGATGAATAATAACTAGAAGACGATGCAACGTTATCCATATTTGTGATATTATGGAATTAATGGGCACTCTCCATTAATTTTAAATTGCCAACTACAAAAAGTTGAATTACAATTATACTATCAGAATCCTAAAAAGCACCAATTATGAGAACACCAAGAACACCAGTGCTTTTTCATTCACGAGCTTAGTGAAGTTCACCAATGTAAATAATATAACGATTTAACAATATTACCTAATAGCAAACGCCAGAATTTTATTTATTATTCTCGTAATACAAGGCATGAAAATCGAATTTTCAAAATTGATATAATCCTTAACAATTGGTCCTCTGATCGGTTAAGTATAAATAAAAGCACAAAACCATGCACATCACTAATAGAGACATACAGAAGCTAGACAAAATAAAAAGACTCAATCTTATAAATTCCATAACAGGAATCAAGCCTGCTAATCTCATAGGTACTATTGATGAAACTAAAAATAGTAACCTCGCTATCTTCAGTTCTATAGTGCATTTAGGAAGTAATCCACCACTCATAGGCATGGTGATTAGACCTATCGACAAAGTAATTAGACATACATATGCAAACATCTTGAACAATGGGTATTATACGATCAACCATGTCCCTAACCATATGACAGAGCAGGCACATCAGACTTCTGCCAAATATGATAAAAACGTATCTGAATTCGAAGTATGTGGATTTACAGAAGAGTTTACTGACGGATTTCCAGCACCGTATGTACAAGAGTCTAATATCAAAATAGGAATGAAACATATAGAATCTATTTCAATCGAACTCAATAGTACCATCCTTTGCATAGGTGAAATTCAACATATCATCTTACCAGAAAACTGCTTATCTGATGAAGGTTATATTGACCTAGAAAAAGGACTATCTACAGGTATCTCTGGATTAAATTTTTATTATAAATTATCTTTTACACAAAGATATGATTACGCGAGAGTGAAGAAACCGTAATAGACTTTTCTTTCGGCGCATTTTGGCATATCGAAAACTTTGATGGCAAGCTTAGACTAGAACCCAAATTGAACATTTAATGTATTTGGACGGATAATGAAATTAATACTGCTCTAGGAGTTTCACTCTATGCGGTTGAACAAATAGGTGATTTCAATAAATAATTCTAAATATCAACATTCACAAACAGAAAAAAATTAAAATAACTAGACGGAGAAATCAGATAATCAAGGTACGTGATAGAACAATTCAAAATAACCTTACCAATTTCTTTACTTTGTAAATTAGTTAGATAGTCATACATTAGTGTAATTACAAATGGCATAGCATCACATGAATATATACGATAGTTTAAATACTAACGACTTAATTTCACAAATCAACAAACTCACTCCGAGCACAAAGCCAAACTGGAGCAAAATGTCTTTAGACCAGATGCTTACTCGCCTCAATGTAGAGTATCTTATGGCATTCACAAATAAATATACTCCACCTAATTCTGTGGCTAAGTTCTTACTCAAACTGATAATAAAAAAAGGTGATGTCGTACCAAAACCATATCCCAAAAACGTTAGGACAAAGCATCAATTTATCATAAAGTTCGCTAAAATTTTTGATGAAGAAAAGAAGAAACTCATAAGCTATATTGAAAAAGTAAGAGATCGTGGCAATTCAAATTTCGAAGGTAAAGAGTCACACTCATTTGACCCATTAACTGTTAAGGAATGGAATGTCTTATTTACTAAACATATGGAGCATCTTCTAACTCAATTTGGAGTATGATGGCTTCGCAGTACCTGAATAGATTTCAATATTTACCGACTATCGGTTGCATTCTTTTTCTATTATTGATGACTATTGCATCTATCAATTATCCTGGTGGGTCAGAGGTAAAGGAGTGTTCAATTGGTTATAGCTGGGAAGATAATTATTTATGTGATGTTTTAGCGGATGTGTCCCATAGCAATGACCATCATCACTTTCATAGGGTTGGATTAGCGGCTATGATTTGTTTTTGCGGAGGTATCTCTATGTTCTTCTTCTATTTTCCTAGTTGGATGAATGTACAAGGTCCATGGAGGTTTGTCATTAAATGGATGGGCCTAATATCTATGATTGGTGCCATGTTGATATTCACTAATCTGCATAATATTATGATTGCTGTATCCAGTATATTGGCTTTACCAGCGTTAATAGGTGTATTTAATATTCTATATCGTAGACGACTATTCCCTTTTTTCTTCGCAGGTATATTAATACTCATATTATTGGTTATTAATAATGTAATTTACTACACAGACTATATGGTACAATGGTTACCACAAATTCAGAAAATTTCAGCGCTATGCATAGTCCATTGGCTGGTTGTCATGAACTGGAAGTTTATTAATTTGAAAAAAGAGCTTTCAGTAAAGAACCTTACTTCGACGACTTCCTAACGATTAATGCTGTATCTAGTATAATTACATCGTTTGCATTTTCTTCATCTTCAACTATCATACGCAACAGACGTTCCATAGCTCGTCTCCCCATCGCTGTTCCTGATTGATTTACTGACGATAGTGGCGGATCTACCATATCGCAAAAATTCCAATTACTAAATCCAACAACAGCAACATCCTTAGGAATCGACAATCCAAATTGCTTCAGTGCTTTGATCGCTCCAATGGCAAGTAAATCATTACTAGCAAAGAGACCGTCAAATTTGGCACCACTTTCTAATAAAGCCAATATCTGAAAATAACTATCGTTTTGTACGCTAGATGGGCAGTCGAGTATCATATCTTCATCTACAACCATTCCAGATTCTACTAATGCCCGCCGATATCCATTTGCACGTGCTTTACTTATTGGCATATCCAGGTTATTACCCAGATGCATAATCGACTTACACCCTCTCTCAATCAGATGCTGTGTAGCTTCTTGAGCAGCGGTAGCGTCATCTATTATTATACTAGGCGCTTTTACTCCTGATGGCATTCTATCGAAAAAAACTAAAGGCACACCCCTACCCTGTATCTCATCATAATGATCATTATTTTGAATCTCTTTAGCTTGAGAAATCAACAATCCGTCTACTCGATGCGATAATAAAGCCATGACATCTTTCACCTCTTTATCATGCGATTCTTTGGACTGACAGACCATCACTGTATAACCATTATCGTAAGCCACTTCTTCTATACCCGATATAACAGATGAAAAAAAGAAATGAATTAACTCAGGAATCACTACACCTATAGTCTTTGTAGTCTTGTTCTTGAGGCTTAGAGCTACAATATTAGGCTCATATTTAAGTTCTTTGGCTTTAGCCTTGATTCTGACCTTCGTAGCTGCACTAATCGCAGGGTGGTCGTTAAGTGCTCTAGAAACCGTTGAAGGAGATACTCCAATTTCTTTTGCTATATCTTTAATAGTTGCCTGCTTATTTTTCATTTTTTTAGGGGCATTATGTTGACATAAAGCTAATGTTTCTTCCTCATTCTCAATCTAATACAAAATATTTTAAGTTGCAAACGATTGCATCATAATTAATGATTTACAAGCCCGTTAGTTTGATATATTTTTACTTATTTCACAAGAGACAATTGTGATAAATAGAACCTATCACAGTTGAAAATTGAGTATATGCAAGGATTATCAATGCATTTAAGCTGTTATAATCGTTTTAATCTCAACATTTTACAATTTACTTAATCAACTAAATATTTAAAAGCGTATGAAAAATTTTCTAAATCCCCTGATTCTCATGTTTGGGATATTTGCTTTAGTTACATTCACTTCTTGTGGTGACGATGATGTTGTTATCGATACTGGAGGTGACGGAATCAATGTAAGTAATGGATTATATCTAGCTGCAACAGGCGCGGATCCGTCATCAACTGCCGCATTATCAGCAGAAAACGTAGGAGCTCCAGACTTTAGTGCTGCACCCAGAGATGGATACAATGCTGGTTATATGTGGTTAGAAGCCGGAAGCTATAACGTAGTAGTAATTACAGAAAAAGAGGTAACTGCCACTATAGGAGGTACACTATCTGTAGAAGATGATGGAGCTTCTCTTTGCGATGGAACATCGTATATGAGAGTAGAAACAGCTGTAGACGGACCTGCATTTGATATAGGAACAAGTGGACTTTATAAAGTTGCGCACGATGCGATGAGAAATGAGCTTATCCTGTTTCAAATCACTAATGCTAACCTTATCGGTGCTGCAACTCCAAACGGATGGGGAGGAGATACTCCTATGACAGGATCTATAACTACAGATGGAGGTTCTTTCTCAATCGAGGATGTTGTTCTAAGAGCAGGACAGATGAAATTAAGATTCGATTGTAGATGGGATATCAAAAGACTAATCGATCCTAATGGTGGTCTAGATGCATCTAACGGTTATGAGATGTTCACCAATTTCGGTGGTTCTTTCGATGATCTTCAGCCAGGAGGAGCTAACATAGAAGTTGCTGAAGATGGACTATATACAATAACTTTAGACTGGGATCCAAGAGACGGATGGTCAGCTACACAGACTAGAACAGGTGATGCACCAACATTATCATTTGATCCTAATGACTTTAACTGGGGAATCATTGGTGATGCTACAGCAGGTTCATGGGATACTGATAGAGATATGCTATATAAAGATGGAGGTAACGGATCACACAATTGGTTCGGAGTAGTTACTCTAGCCGCTGATGGACAATTCAAACTCAGAGCTAATGATGCTTGGGATTTAAATCTTGGTGGAACATTAATGCCAGACGGTGTAGCATCTACTCTAGTAAATGGAGGAGATAATTTAAGTAATCCTGGTGCTGGAGCATATTATATAGTACTTAATACGTCAGACGATGGAGCTACATGGAACGCAACAATGACCAACTTAGGCTGGTCAATAATTGGTGCAGGAGGCCCTGCAGGAAGTTGGGATATGGATACTGATATGGTTGCTGAAGGATTTGATGCGGGAATTACAACATACTCTTACACAGGTGACTTCACCGATGGTGAATGGAAAATAAGAGCCGGTCACAATTGGGATCTTAATCTAGGTGGAAGTGCTTCTGCACTTGTTCTCGATGGTGGTAATCTATCAGTAGGTACAGCAGGTACTTATACTGTAACAATGACTTTCGATGGTTCTAATTACGCAGCAACAATCGTTCAATAACACATAATCGTGATTACCGAGGGCAAGCCAGTGGCTTGCCCTCTTTTTATGTGTCGATATTCGACTATCGATTCTTGCTTCTGACCTTATTTGGATATTTGTCTTTACTATATTAAAGATTTTATACTTTTTATAAATCAAAATACTATTGGTCATTAGCTCTCTACGCTACTTTTTCTATTTGTAGCCTTGTAGCGATTATTATCCGAGATAGTACCGCGCAAAAGGCCGTAACTCAATTACTATATCGTGAAAAATTATAGGAATCAATCAATTAAATTAAATCTAAAGAGCCTCTCTCTTTTGTGCTTTGTAATGCTCTTCGGCATTAATACCATTAGCGCTCAAATCAGTGGAACTATCATAGATGACACTGGCGAACCACTGATTGGTGTCAACATTTCCCTTAAAAACAATATAACAACAGGTACCATCACTGATATAGACGGACAATATTCTATCAAAGCTAAACCTGGAGATACACTATCATACTCTTACATAGGATTCCAACCTTTAGATAGAATAGTTGGTGACAATAAGACCATTAATGTAACCTTGGGAGAATCAAGCGAACTACTCAATGAAGTAGTCGTAATTGGATATGGAACTCTTACAAAAAAAGATCTTACTGGTACTGTCACAAAGATAGGAACTAAAGACTTTAACAAAGGGTCAATCGCTACACCTGAAGCATTACTCAATGGCAAAGTAGCAGGTCTACAGATTACTACTGGTGGAGAACCTGGATCAGGATCATCGATCAAGCTCAGAGGTCAAACCTCATTATCTGCGAGCTCAAGACCACTATTCGTAGTGGATGGAGTACCCCTAGAAGATAATGGTGTAGCTGGAGGCCGTAATCCTCTCTCATTTATTAATGCCGCCGATATCGAAAGTATGACTGTACTCAAAGATGCATCTGCCGCTGCGATATACGGATCTAGAGGTGCAAGTGGTGTCATCATTATCACTACCAAAGGTGGAAAAACAGGTAAAACTAAAATATCATACAATGGAAATATGAGTACTTCCTTGTTTTCCGGAGATTCTGGCTTTTTAAGCCCTAATAATTTTAGAAATGCGATTATCGCCAAAGCACCTCAGGAATTTGAATTTCTAGGTGATCTAAATACAGAATGGGTGGATGAGATCACTCAAAACCCAATCAGTACAGAACATACACTTTCTGTATCTGGAGGAACTGAAAAATTGATATATAATATTTCTGCAGGATTTCTCAATGCTAACGGAATCATCAAGACTAGTCAACATCAAAAGAAGAGTCTCGCAGGTAGTATCATTACTAATTTTTTAGATGATAATCTATGTATAAAAGTAAATACACGAACATCGTTTATGGATGATACTTTTGCCCCAAATACTTACGGCGCAGCATTATCATATGACCCTACTCGAGCAGTATTAGATCAAGACTCAGAGTATGGTGGATTCTACGAATGGAATGACGCTCTTGCTACAAACAATCCCGTGGCGACTATTGATCTTACTGACAACAAAGGTAACTCTATTCGTACACTCAATAGCTTAGAAGTAACATATCAATTGCCTTGGTTAGATGGTTTATCATTTACATCTAGAGGTAGTGTCGATTATCAAAGTGGTACGAGTCGATTATTTATTGATCCTTTATTGAGAAGTAACTTCGTAAATGGAGGAAGATTGTCTAATGCCGAGACTACTAACATCTCAAAACAAATTGAGACATATGCTAAATACACTAAAGACTTAAGTAGCATTAAATCAAAACTAACATTTACAGCAGGTCACTCCTATCTGGATACAGAAAGAGATCAAGATGTAGACTTTGGCAATGGACTAGAAATGGTAGATGGTGAATATCAATACACTACTGACATTGGAAAAGATTCATTCCTAGTAATCAATAAATTAGCTTCTTTCTTTGGAAGGCTAAATTATACTTATGACGAAAAGTATTTACTTTCTGCCTCACTCAGAAGGGATGGTTCATCGAGATTTGGACCAAACAACCGATGGGGAACATTCTCATCTTTCGCTTTCGGATGGAGAATACTTCAAGAAGATTGGGCATCTGGCCTATCTAATACTTTTGACAATCTGAAACTAAGAGTAGGATATGGTGTTACCGGAAACGAAAGGTTTGGGGACTACTTATACAACACTTTTTACTTCTATGGAACTCCAGATGCTGCATACCAATTTGGGGATCAATTTGTTCCCACGCTTAGAGGTACAGGAGTAGATCCTGATGTTAAATGGGAAGAAACGAGTTCAATTAATTTCGGTCTAGACTTTGGACTGTTCGACAATAGATTAAGCGGATCAATAGATGTCTATCAGAAATTTACTGATGATCTTCTTTTCAATGCTGCTCCAAGTGCATTCACCAATATATCAGATCGTATTACAACCAATATTGGTGAGATGACTAACAAAGGAATAGAGTTGTCACTAAATACTGTGATGATAGATGGCGATTCTTGGGATTGGGATATGGGTTTCAACTTTACATATAATAACAATGAAATCACGAAGCTCGACAACACAAGTGACAGCATTTTCATAGCTTACGAGACTGGTGGCATCAGTGGTGATGTAGGACAGACTATTCAGGTGCTACAGCAAGGTGAAGTATTCAATGCATTCAGATCATATGAACATATACTTGACGCTAATGGTAATCCTCTTAATGATACCGGTGATCATAATGATGATGGTATACCTAATAACTTGGATATATATGTTGACCAAAATGGTGACGGTGTAATTAATGAAGATGATCTAATCCTTAACGGTAATCCTAATCCAAAGTATATTCTTGGTATTACTAATAATCTAAGATGGAACAACTGGGATTTATCAGCGACATTAAGGAGTAATATAGGAATGAACATTTATAATAATGTGGCATCGGCTGCAGGATTTTATGACAGATTGGATGATCGTAAGACTAATAATATTCACGAGTCAGCTTTTGTAAATGATTTTACCAATAGACAGTTAAAGTCAAGTGTATATATCAGAGATGGATCATTTCTCAAACTAGATAATGTAACATTAAGTTATTCATTGCGTGACGCAGGAGTATTCAGTTCATTGAGATTCTACACTACAGCAAGTAACCTACTAACGATCACAGGATATGAGGGTATTGACCCTGAAGTAGCTGGCGGTATAGATAACAATCAATATCCAAGATCAAGAACATTCTTAATGGGTATAAGCGCCAACTTTTAGATTGAAGTGATTGAAACACTATTTCAACAACAGAGAAATAACAATACAATGAAAAAATTATCAATATTCATATTTATATTCACTGCGATCATATTCACAAAATGTACTGATCTTACAGTGGCCCCAGAGGATGGATTATCAGATGTAGAGGCATTCAAAGATCCACTTGCTTATAGATCCTACTTAGCTAAAATTTATGGTGCATACAGCCTTACTGGCCAAGATGGACCAAGTGGTGATAGCGATATCAGCATAGTAAATGATGAAGGATTCACGTCTTACATCAGAGCCTATTGGAAGGCCCAAGAACTTACTACTGATGAAGCGGTAATAGCTTGGACTGATGCAGGGATCCGTGATCTTCACGAGCACTCATGGTCATCAGAAAATCAATTCGTAAGAGTACTTTACTATAGAATAGCACTCATAGTATCAATTGCTAATGACTTTCTAGCACAATCATCTGACGAAAGACTAGATGCCAATGGAATCGGAGCTGAAGACAGAGCAGAGATAGCAATTTACAGAGCAGAAGCAAGATATCTAAGGTCCCTCGCCTATTGGCACGCATTGGATTTATTCCGCAATGTAGTGTTGGCTACCACAGTAAGTGCTGGTGCTCCCACACAAGCAACTCCAAGCGAATTATTTGCATTCATAGAAAATGAACTCAACGATGTAGAAGGTATATTACCTGCACCTAGAGCTAATGAATATGGACGTGTGGATCAAGCGGCAGTGTGGATGCTCAAAGCAAAGCTCTATCTCAATGCAGAATCTATGGTAGGAATGAACAAATACACAGAATGTATCACTGAGCTCGATAAAGTAATAGGTGCTGGATACTCTCTAGATCCTAACTATCAGGCATTGTTTATGAAAGATAACCATGATTCTCCAGAGATCATCTTTGCACTCAATGCAGATGGTAAGAACACTCAGAACTGGGGAAATACTACTTTTCTCGTACATGCAGCAATTGGAGGTACTATGGTAGATTTGGACTACGGCGTTGTCAGTGGCTGGGGTGGTCTCAGAACTACCTCTGCCCTACTCGACAAATTTCCAGATCTCACCGGAAATATAGATGGTAGAGCAATATTTTACACGGACGGACAGACAGTAGAGATCAATGACGTAGGAGAATTTACAGAAGGGATCGCAGTACCAAAATGGACGAACACTAATATGGAAGGTGAAGCGGGATCTGACAATACTCATGCTGACACTGATTATGGAATATTTAGATTAGGTGACGCTTATCTCATGTATGCAGAAGCTGTGCTCCGAAATGGAGAAGGTGGTGATATAGGTACCGCTATCGGATACATCAATGAACTACGTAACAGAGCTTACGGCAACACAGATGGCAATATCTCACAAGGAGATCTCGATCTTCCATTCATATTAGATGAGAGAGCAAGAGAGTTATACTTCGAAGGAACTCGTAGAATTGATCTAGTAAGATTTGGTCAGTTTACTGGTGATGCATACTTATGGCCTTGGAAAGGAAATGTAAAAGAAGGAATAGCTACGGATTCATACCGTGACATTTTCCCGATACCTGCATCTGACTTATTAGCTAACTTTAATTTAAATCAAAATACTGGCTATTAAAGTTCAGATTACACAACAATAGATAAGGCTTCATCATATATGTGGTGAGGCTTTTTTTATTAATTTTTACAACCTATAATAATATCATTAAAGAATATCTACTAACACTATATGAAATTTGTACTCAGCACAATAGGATTGTATTTAAGGATAATTAATTCGTTAACATCAAAGATTGGAGGAAAACATGCTTTCTATCTATTTTGTAGTCCATTCAGCGTAAAAATTACATTCAAGCAACAGGTTTTTTTAGATACAGCTACTCAAATTACGATCACTGTAAATGGTGAAAAAATAAAACTCTACAAATGGGGTGTAGGAAAGCGAAAAGTTCTATGCATTCATGGATGGAGAAGCAATTCGTATCGCTGGAGAGACTATGTAAAATCCCTTGTAAACAATGACTGTACTGTGTACTCTCTCGATTTTCCTGCGCACGGTAATAGTGAAGGTAGATTTTGGAATATCCTAAAAGGAGAAAAAACAATCAAAGAAACTATAAATCATATTGGTGTTGTAGATACAATCATAGCTCATTCAGTGGGTTCTTTTTGTAGCCTATACTTCTTTGATCAGAACCCAACTTTACAACCTCGACAAATGGTTTCTTTAGCCACTGCAGGTAAAGTACATGATTTTATTAATGAGGTTAAGAGAATGCTTTCATTGACCGATCGTGAAATAGATAATCTAAAAAGCTATTTCGTTTCCTTTACAGGTAAAGATCCTGATTACTTTGACATCGAAAACTTTTTTACCAATATTAAGATTAAAGCATTATTAATTCATGATGAAGATGATCCTGACACAGATGTAAATTATTCTCGAAGATTACATGACCTATTTGATGAATCTGAATTACTTATAACTAATGGCTTGGGGCACAAACTTAGAAGTAAAGATGTATTACAGCGAGTGGTGAACTTTGTTACAAACTAAGCTGATCAAGTAAGACAGTCAATGCATTACAAATATATAAGCTCTATCTTAAGGAAAAGTTTCTTTTAAGAATATCAAAGTAAAGTGAAAATTAAAGGATAATTAAGAAATTAAATCTGCCTTTATGATTTGTTTATAGAAAGAGTTTAATCTACATCATCCATTATGATTAGTTTTATGCCAACGCAAAGACCAATATTATGAAATCTATTATCTTCATGCTCGCTACCTTGTTTCTGGGCTTAACTGTATCAGCTCAATACAAGATAGGAATTCTGCCGCGTACTAGTCCTGATAAAGGTATATACGAACAAATTGGATATACTGGAATAGAGATTACCTATGGAGCACCCAAGACTAATGGACGTACAATATGGGGCGACATCGTGCCTTTTGATGAAGTATGGAGAGCAGGTGCTAATGATGCTACTAGAATCGAATTTAGCGAAGACGTAGAAATCGATAGTAACATTTTGCCTAAAGGTATCTATTCTCTATTTATCATACCACATGAGTCAGATGCTTGGACAGTCATCTTCAACGCAGAATACGATCAATGGGGTGCTTATAACTATAATAAATATCAAGATATCCTTCGAGTGGAAGTAGAGCCAAAAGAAATACCAATACAAGAAAAACTCACTTATACTATAGATGGCTTAAGTTATGAAAAAGGCATAATATCTATGAAATGGTCAGATGTCCAAATAGATGTAGTAATCAATACAAAGTACCTCGAAATACTTCAACGAGAAATAGAGATCAGTGCGACTAACAGTGATCAAGAGATCGCTAGTGTTGTATATTTACAAGGCGCAGAATACCTTCTGCGTCGCAACCAATACTTGGATATTGCGAGCAAATGGATAGATAAATCTCAAGAACTATATGACCCTAAAAGCGAATGGAATTCTCAATACTACCCTAGACAATATATTCTCGGACATATGCACTGGACCAAAGCGAAAGTATTAGCCGCTAACAATAATTACAAAATGGCTCTGGCTTACGCTAACAAAATGAAGAACATCAATGGCGGTGAAATCAATTACTATAGTGAAGAAAACGAATTCGAAAAGATAGATATTCAGATGGCTCATTGGAAGTCTAAAGAGTAACTTTATTTTCACCTAGTTGGACTTATTTGTATTACTAGTGCTATTAGCTTCCAATTGATAATTTCTAATCGTCCGATTTTTTTTAAATACTATAACTGAAAACTATTTTAAGATTTATTTCCACGTCTTAAACAATTTACTCTGTGGAATGTAAGGCATTGAATGGTTTTTATTTCAAATTTACAAATGATCCAACTCTTATGAAAAAGATATTGAAATGGATATTGATTGTAATAATTATGTTTTTAGTAGGATTATTTGTGGCTACCAAGATCATGAGTAAAGACATACCTGTAGGTAAAACAGGTCCAGCAGCTGAAGCCCTTGCAGATAAAATATTAAATAGACTGAATGAGCCAGCTTGGGATTCACTGCAATATATAAGTTGGACTTTTTTTAGAGGTGAGCATCATTATATTTGGAATAAAAGTAACAATACAGGTCTTATTGAATGGGCAGATTACTCGGTGCTAATGGAATTAAACAATCTTGATAATACAATTATAAAAAAGGAAGGTAATTTGGTCGAGAAAGAAGATTATGAAAATTTGAAACAAACGGCGTGGGCTTTTTGGTGCAATGATTCATTTTGGCTTTGTGCTCCTTACAAGATCCGAGACAAAGGCACCAAGAGGTCGCTAATAGAACAAAATGGAAAGCAAGGACTACTAGTTACTTACCAAAGTGGTGGCACCACTCCGGGCGACAGCTACCTGTGGTGGGTAGACGAAACTGGTCTACCAACTTCATACGATATGTGGACAAGTATCATTCCTATCAAAGGGATCAATGCAACATGGATCAACTGGGAAACGCTTCCAGGAGGGGCTATGATAGCTAAAACCCATAAATTAGGACCCGTGGAAATGTCAGTATCTAACGTAAAAGTTGGGTTGACTTTAGAGAGTGTTGACTCTTCTAAAAATGAATTTGCCAGATAAAGTCATTATTTTATTCATATATTGATAGTTTTACATCAAGAAACAGTTTAACGTAAATCACTAAATTAAAATTTGGGGTTAGAGTTAAGACAACGTAGGATATATTACCGGCTCATATTATTACTTCTAAGTATTAAATGTCAAAACTACCTAAGGATAGAAAATTCATAGATCTATCCGACTATGGTCGACCTGTCGCAAGATGGATTGCCAACTCACTTAAGCATACTTCAGTAACGCCTGTTCATGTCACATGGATGTTTGTAGTAGCAGGTTTAATAGCAACTTATTGTATACTTCATACACAGTATTGGGCTGCCTTATTTTTTCTTACTTTAAAATCTACTCTAGATGCTGCTGATGGTGAACTATCCAGAGTTAAAAACACACCAAGTTATACAGGTAGATATTTGGATTCAATAGCAGATATCATTCTCAATTTTATTTTCCTGTTCGCTATTTGGTATGTTACTGATTCATCTATTTGGATGATGCTATTTGCCTTTATCGGAATCCAGTTACAGGGCACACTATATAATTACTATTACGTCATATTACGTAATCAATCCAATGGAGACATGACTAGTAGAATACTAGAAGTCGAAGCTCCAACAGCGCTTCCAGGAGAAAAACAATCAACTGTTAATCTATTGTATACAATATACAATGGTCTCTATATTTTATTTGATAAGACTATTTATTATTTAGATAAAGAAGCTGTCATTTCAGAGAATTTTCCAAAACCATTTATGACGATGTTATCCACTTTTGGTCTTGGTTTTCAGTTATTGATTATGGGGTTCTTGCTAGCAATTGGTTTGATCGATTATATCCTCCTATTTTTTATTCTCTACTCAGTCTTGATTTTTGTTTTCATAGTAATTCGAAAATGGATCAATCGAAAGTAACGATGAAATACATCCATTTTATTGACGTTATAATTTTTTAGAAATCAACTTTATGTGTTAAGAATAAGCCTTGGACTCCAATAAGAATTATAAAGTATTCCTTAGTTTATCTCGTTCCATTATTTTGTTTAGTATTTGTGATTTTGGCACTCAGACCCTTCACTACTCTGCATATGTCTCACTGCATATCTACATCTAGAATCGTACAATCCATAATAGCGCACGAAGGATCTACAGATATCAATATACGCATCGATGACGAAGTTCGGTACTATATCAATCGAAGCCTCGAATTAGGACTCACAGAAGCCGGACTCAAAAATAAAATACTGGGCGAAGAAATCATTATTCATTATGCTGACCATTGGACACCATTAGATCCGAATGATTTAGGAAGACATTTGTCAAGAGTCAGTTAAGACAACGAAATTATCTTTAATAAAATAATAGAGTAGAATGATTACACTTACGAGATAAAGAAAATGACAATACATTAAGTTATCTGCAGGTTTACCACACAAATTAAAAAAAACTCTTACAAACTAATATAAGTAACTCCTAGTCCTCCATACTGCTCCTCTGGATGAGAAACTTCTATGATATCTGGATATTCTTTGAGCTTTACTAGTACTGCTTTTCTTAATACACCACTTCCAACTCCATGTACAATCGTAAGGCTATTTTCATTGGTGAGCAATGCTCTATCCATAAACTCTTGCACAGCATGCAAGGTATCGGATCTAGTATATCCGCGCACGTCCAACTTACGTTCAAAACGTTCCCTTTGAGGGATATCCATAATGATTCTACGAGAATCATTCATAGAGATTGGTTCCTTGGCTGGAATGAGTTCTTTAAGTGGTACCGACATTGTCATGATTCCCATTTGCACTTCAGCTTTGTTCTTTCGTATGGATAGTATACTACCTATACTATCTCCAGTTCTCATTTTGACATAGTCCCCTTCTTTGAGGGTTGTTGGATCAAATTTATCTTGGTAATACACTTCATCTTTAAGCCTATGTATCTCACCTATCACTTTCTCTCTTTTAGTTTTGAAAGTCTTTGCTATCACTTTTGCTTTATCTAGATCATTAGCTTCTTTGAGTTGCTTAATAACGGCATCTAGTTCCTTGTTCTCTTGACTTATCGTAAATAGACTTTGCTCTTTTGCATTGAGTTTGATCTTCTTTCTACGGAACTCTAATTCTTTGTGGAGTTCGTTATAGTTCTTCATAAGTCGATCTACTTTCGACTCTTTGTCTTCCATCACTGAGATGCGTGACTCTAGAGATTTCTTCTCCTCTTGCAATTCGATAAGTAGCTCATCAATTGCCTTTTCGTTTTTACCCGTTTTGGTTTTGGCATACTTGATGACTCTGGGATCTAATCCAGTTTTTTCTGCAATTTCATAAGCAAAAGAATTCCCTGGCTTACCTACGATAAGGTGATATGTCGGACGTATACTTTGAGTATCAAATTCCATAGATCCATTTAGAATTCCCTTTGTCTTGAAGGCAAAATATTTCAAGTTAGAATAGTGTGTGGTAATTACACCGTTCGTCTTATTGAAATTGAGTTGACGTAAGATCGATTCCGCTATAGCTCCTCCAACATTAGGGTCCGTACCAGAGCCAAATTCATCAATCAATATGAGGCTTTTCTCGTTGGCATTTTCGAGAAAGTATTTCATATTCTTGAGTCTGCTAGAGTAAGTACTCAGATCATCTTCCATTGATTGCTGGTCACCTATATCAGTATAAATGCTATCAAATATTCCGATTTTACTATTAGGGTCACAGGGTATCAACATACCAGATTGCAACATCAGTTGTAATATACCCGCAGTCTTGAGTGTCACTGACTTTCCACCGGCATTGGGGCCACTCAGCACCAATATCCTGTTAGGTGTATGTAGATCCAGATCAAATGGTATTGTAGGTATCCCAAGCTTCTTATTCTTGATATATAGTACAGGGTTATATGCCGCTCTATAACCGAACGAAGCTTTACCCGTGACCTTTGGCTTATCAGCATCGAGCAATATCGCTAGTCTAGCTTTAGCATGTATGATATCTAGCTGAGTGACTATATATTCTACTTTTACCAATGCGTCTGCATATGGTCTGAGATGCATACACAGTAACGATAGAATCTTGTATATTTCTTTGCGACGGTCTGCGTAGAGATTGACTATCTCATTATTGATCATTTGTACTTCTATCGGCTCTAAGAACACTGTCTTTCCAGTAGCTGATTCGTCATGGATCACTCCACCTATCTTACGCTTATGCTCAGCAGACACCGTCAGTACTCTCCTACCGTTACGGAGACTCTCTACAGTATCAGCGAGATATCCTGATTTTTTGGCTCGATCTGCCACTTGCTTAAATGTACTATCAAGCTCCCTTTCTTTCTTATTGATTCTTTTCGATATCTGGCTAAGCTCTATCGAGGCATCTGGTCTCACATTACCCTCATCATCGAGTATTCGATCTATTTCACTGCTTAAACCTGGGTCTATATCTATGGCTCCGCATATCTCATATAATTGTAAGTAAGTACGCTGCCTCTTGAAGTCTCTGAAATAGTAATCGATTGACAGACCCATTTTGATAACATTATGGATCGCTTGTATACCTTCGATCGATAACACATATCCTTCCTTCCTTAGGAGCTTCACTTCATGCTTAATAGACTGATATGCGTATATAGGGATAGGTTCTGAGTCCTCGATTGTTTTTTTGAGTTCTGCTGTCTGATCCAGTAATTTTCTGATAGGATTAGGCCTAGTGAGAATCTGTATATTATCGAAATATAACTGTGCTGGCTCTCCATAACATTCCTTTTTCAATAAGGTAATGATCTTGTCAAACTCTAAAAAAGTCAGTGTATCTGCTGGGTAAAACTTCATTGTAGTGTCAATAACACTGCAATTTGCAAAAGGTGCAATAAAAGACCTACTTTCTTGGCACATTTTAACTTAAAACTGAAATACTATGATTTTCATAATTCAGAGCCACCTTATTCCACTCCAATGTTTCCTTAAGGTTAACAATTACAAGGGAACACAATTTTCTTACAATATGCGCTATTGAGTTAATGTGCAAATTATATTTTTGTGAACTTGATAAGAGTAAATAAGTATCACATAAGTGTCAAGTATATAAAACCAATTACAATTGTCCATGAGTAAGCAATCAAATCTAGGTGAAGTAGCAAGCGTGTTTTTCAGATTAGGCTTAGTAGCATTTGGAGGTCCTGCTGCTCATATAGCCATGATGGAAGACGAGATCGTCGAAAAACGTAAATGGATGGATCGTCAGCACTTTTTAGATCTAATGGGAGCTACAAACCTAATCCCTGGACCTAATAGTACTGAGATGACAATGCACTGTGGTCACGAACGTGCAGGAATACCAGGATTATTTGTTGCAGGGGCATGCTTTATTTTTCCTGCTGTAGTGATTACAGCCATTCTGGGTTATTTATATGTTACTTATGGTCAATTGCCATCTGTAGAGCCTTTCCTCTTAGGTATCAAACCAGCCGTACTGGCTCTAATAGCCTCGGCCATTTATAAATTAGGTAAAAAAGCATTGAAAGGTGTAGAGCTATCCATTTTAGGTGTACTAACTGTAATTGCCAGCTTGATGGGCGTTGATGAAATCGTAGCGCTCCTATCTGCCGGTGTCATAGGTACAATGTATTTCTATTTCAAATCGGCCGTTAATACTGGAAAAGTAACTTCATTGATACCACTATTTTTCTTTCAAGGAGCTGTGGTAAAGTTATCTACCATGAAGATATTCTTAAGTTTCCTCAAAGTAGGAGCGATCCTATATGGAAGTGGTTATGTATTATTTGCATATTTAGACGCAGAATTAGTGAGCAGCGGTGTATTGAGCAGACCAGAACTTATGGATGCTATCGCAATTGGGCAATTTACTCCAGGCCCAGTATTATCAACGGCTACATTTATTGGCTATCAATTAGGAGGAATATCTGGAGCTATTGTAGCGACATTTGGTATGTTTCTCCCTTCTTTCCTGTTTGTATGGATCATGAATCCACTAGTTCCGAAAATGAGACAATCGAAGGTACTCGGATACTTCTTAGACTGTGTCAATGTAGGCGCTGTGGCTGTGATGGTAGCCGTACTCTTCTCAATGGCCAAAGAATCACTAATCGATTGGCGTAGTTTTGTAATTGCTGGATTAAGCGCTGCCGCTATATTTGGACCTAAAAAAATTAGTGTAATGTGGATAGTATTTGGATCTGCCGTATTAGGGTATTTACTTTATATGGTATAGTATTCCAAAAATAGAGACCTACTTCTTAAATATTAATATCACTTCAGATTATCAACCATACAATCCTTTACAATTACCTAACACAAAGCTAATTTATACTTTAGAACTGCCCCTTACATTTACCAGTGCTACAATTACAGCAAGGATAGAAGGAAGCGCAACGGAAAAGCGTCAACTCTATCCTTGCCTTTTAAATTTATTGCTCAGATTACACTAAGTTAACATGGACGACAAAACACTTAACATTGGCTTAACATTAGGGAATATAATTTTGTATTTAGAAAAAATATACAAACCATTGCAAAAGTACTTGGACTGTATATTGACCACAACTCTTTACATTGTAGCAAATTAAAGATCAGTGGGATTATTGTATTTATAACATAATTGTCCGATGAAAAAATTATTAATGAGTATGATCTTGATATCATACTTCAACTTTGTATCTAATGCACAATCAGTAACAGCGCCTAAATTTGGAAAAGGTCTTATCAATATCATGGCTGCTGATTCAACATTCTCCATGAAATTTGGAATGAGATTTCAAAATCTAGTTACAACCACTTGGACTAAAGAAGACGAAATTGACGGCGGAGTATACGCTGATCCACAAACCAATTTTCTGATTAGAAGAGCAAGATTCAAATTTGATGGCTTCGCATACACACCAAAGCTGAAATATAAATTTGAAGTAGGACTTTCTAACCGTGATCAAAGTGGTGGTGGCACAAGCGAATACAGTAATTCTCCAAGATATATTCTTGATGCTTGGGTACAGTACCAATTTAACAAAAACTGGGCTGTAAAATTTGGTCAAGGAAAACTTCCAGGAAACAGAGAGCGTGTTATTTCATCTGGAAATCTCCAGTTTGTAGATCGTTCAAGACTTAATTCCAGATACAATATCGATCGTGATTTTGGATTACACCTCATCCATACTTCTAATCCTTCAGGAGATCTATTAACTAAGCTTATCGCCGTTGTATATCAAGGCGAAGGAAGAAATGTAACTAGCGGAAACGTTGGTGGTCTAGGTTATACTTTAAGAGGTGAGATACTTCCGTTTGGCAAGTTTGCTTCTAAAGGTGACTACATTGGATCATCTATCAAGAGAGAAAGCACACCAAAATTATCTGTAGGAGTATCGTATGATGTCAATATTGGTGCGGGTAAAAAAAGAGGCCAAAATGGATCTTTCTTACAGGTTTCTGATGAAGACAATCTCAAAACATTAACTACAGTTTTCGCTGATCTCATGTTTAAATATAAAGGATTCTCTGTGATGACTGAGTACGCTGACAAAGCAGCAACAGATAACGATCCTGTAGTAATGGAAAGCAACTCTATCGCAGGCATATACTATACCGGTATTGGGATCAGTATGCAGGCTGGGTATATGTTTGAAAATAATTATGAGATTGCCGCTAGATACACCGCGATATCCCCTGATGAGGTGGTAGATCAAAAAGATAACAGATATACACTAGGCCTTAATAAATATATAGTTGGCCATAAGCTAAAAATACAAACGGATTTCACTTACAGAGATCGAGAGGAGAGTAATGATCAACTTACATATCGTCTGCAAGTGGACCTTCATTTTTAAGAATACAATACATATAACCAACAATATTAAAACACGTAAAATCAATCAAATATGGAATTCGGATTTTGGGACGTAATACAGATAATAGGAGCATTAGCCTTCTTTGTTTATGGTATGAAAATGATGAGTGATGGTATCCAGCGTGCTGCTGGATCTCAATTGAGGAACATCCTCAGATCTATGACAAAGAACAGATTTCTCGGTGTAGGAACTGGATTTTTAACCACTGCACTAGTACAGTCTTCATCCGCTACCACTGTAATGACTGTATCTTTTGTAAATGCTGGACTATTGACACTTGTTGAGTCTGCAGGTATTATGATGGGCGCTAATATTGGTACTACCATAACAGGATGGATTGTATCACTGCTGGGATTCAAGATGAAGCTTAGTGCATACTCCATCCCTCTTTTCGCAATTGGTGTTCCAATGCTATTCTCCAAGAGAGGTAAGTTCAAGTATTGGGGAGAATTTATTATTGGATTCGCTATACTATTCTTAGGTCTTACCTATCTAAAGGGTGCAGTACCTGATCTCAAAGGAAATACTAATGCCTTAGCTTGGATTCAAAGTATTGCTGATTATGGATTCTTTTCAAGAGTGTTATTTGTTTTCGTAGGTGCGCTGGTAACCGTAGTAGTACAGTCATCAAGTGCTGCCATGGCGATTACTCTCACACTTGTATATACTGGATGGTTACCATTAGAAGTTGCTGCAGCAATGATATTAGGTGAAAATATAGGAACTACAATAACAGCAGAAATCGCATCTGTAGTAGGTAATACTAATGCTAAGAGATCAGCGAGAATTCACTCTCTATTCAACATCATAGGTGTGACATGGATGATTATCCTTCTTCCATGGATTCTTGGAATGTTAGGTGGATTTGTGGATAGTTTCAGAGATGTATTTGAATCTGGAATTAAAATCAAACAAGAAGGTCTTGATAATGCTAACATCATAAACACATATAAGCTTGCGGCTTTCCATACAACGTTCAATATCATGAATGTATTAATTATGCTTCCATTTGTCAGCTGGTTAGTGAAGATGGCCATCAAGACAGTACCAGAAAAAGCAGGAGCTGATGATGAACATAGACTAAAATTTATATCTGCAAGTTTACTTACTCCAGAACTTGCTACAGTTGAATTACAAAAATAAACTGCACACTTCGGTGAAGTAGCCAGTAGAATGTCTGCATTCGCAAGTGAATTAATAAACTCTACTGACTCTAAAAAACAAGGAAAACTTTATAAAAAACTCTTTAAATACGAAGAGATTACAGACAAAATGGAGATTGAAATCACAAAATATATCACAAAACTTTCAAATAGTGAAATAACTCCTCGAACAAGTATTAAGCTACGTAGTATTCTTAACATCTGCAATGATCTTGAGAGAATCGGTGATATCTATTACCAAATCTCTAAAACACTAGAGTCTAAGAATGAAAACAATCAGTATTTTACTCCAGAACAACGTAACAATCTCAACGAAATGTCTGAATTAATAGATCAAGCGTTCGCAATAATGAACAAAAATCTAGCTAATGATCATTACGATGAGGTAAACAAAGATGCTGCAATGGAAATAGAAAGAGATATCAACAAATACCGAAACAAACTGCGTAAGAAGAATCTTTCTAGCCTTGGAGTTGATGGATATAATGTACAGTCTGCTATGATCTACAATAATATATTCTCTTCATTAGAGAAAGTAGGTGATCATATCATTAATGTAACGGAAGCTGTTGTCGGAGAAGTATAGCATACAATTAATCTGAACATATCGGATGCCATCAAGAAATCAATTCTTGGTGGCATTTTTTATGTTATCTTATTAAAGTAATTTGACTTCGAGACAGATTCAAATTGCTTAATAAACATTATAAAGATGACAGTAAATAACTAGTCAACTCAACAGATTCATGTATAATAAAATACAGATCAAGCACCATATCGAAGTTACTTAAAATCGATATCATAATACTCGATATACCTAATTAATCTTATACTTACGGTTTTTTACTGAAGATTAAAATTTAAACTATTTTGAGTCATTAAGACTTTCAAAAAATCTACTTTTTTATTTTATTTATTTTACCGATTATTGTTTCAGCTAGTGGTAAAAATAGGAATACCCCTTCTACGATAACACACACTCCCCCCATTATCCTCCCTCAGACTACAATTATTACGATCAATACAAACATACTCAGTCTTTTACGGTTAACTTTGTCCTTACAATCATAAAATATGAGTATAAAACACGAAGAGGTAAAGGATTACTATGGTAAAGCACTACAATCATCTGATGATCTGAAGACTAATGCATGCTGCACCCTAGAGGCACCACCGATATATATCCAAGAAGCACTGAAAAGAGTGCATGACGAAGTTCAAATGAAGTATTATGGATGTGGTCTATGTATCCCTTCTCAACTAGAAGGACTAAGAATACTCGATCTAGGCTCTGGTAGCGGAAGAGACTGTTATATCGCAGCACAGTTAGTGGGTCAAGAAGGTGAAGTCGTAGGTATCGATATGACAGATGAGCAATTAGCCGTAGCCAACCAATATATAGATCATCATGCTGAGGTATTTGGCTATAAGTACGCCAATACCAAATTTGTCAAAGGAAATATAGAGAAGCTAGATGAACTCGATCTAGAGCCAGAAAGCTTTGATCTTATCATATCCAACTGTGTAATCAATCTAGCTACGGATAAAGATAAAGTACTCAAAGACGTATACAACCTACTTAAGCCAGGAGGTGAGATATACTTCAGCGATGTATATAGCGATCGTCGTATAGCTGATGACTTACAGGCTGATCCAGTACTATGGGGAGAATGCTTAAGTGGTGCACTCTATTGGAATGATTTCCTCAAGATAGCTCGTAAAGCTCGATTTACAGATCCTAGATCAGTAAAGAACAATCCTATTACTATAGAGAATGATGAGCTCAATGAGAAGTGCGGTAATATTCAATTTTTCTCTGTGACGTATAGACTATTCAAGATCGATGGACTAGAAGAAGATTGTGAAGATTACGGACAGGCAGTAGCTTACAAAGGCACCATAGAGAATAACAATAATGCTTTTGATCTAGATGATCACCATAATTTCCCTACAGGCAAAGTAATGACTGTATGTGGTAATACGTACAAGATGCTACATGACACTAGATTCGCTGAGCACTTTGATTTTTATGGCTCTTGGGATACACACTACGGTATCTTTGAAGGCTGCGAAGGTGCTATGCCATTTAATGAAGATATTGAGGCTAGTTGTTGTTAAAATAATAAATTAATATTTTACAAATGGACTACATCTTTGAGATGTGGTCCATTTTTTATTTTAATTAACGTGAAATTATAAATAATTATTTAAGGTAAATCTTAATAAAAAATTCGAAACTGAGCCCGAGATGCCCAACCAATCGGAATATTAAAAAGCGTGACTGTTTTTGTCAGTAGAATCTCTAAATCAGCTTGTGTTATAAAACCCACATAAATAAGTAAACAAAATTTTATTGCATAATATTGAAGTGATTTTATAACTATCTGAATCGAAGCAAACAAAACATGAATAACGAAGAAGAACTTAATCAACGAAAAGATAAACTCAGAAAAGAGATCCTTGATCATAGTAGTGAAATAGATCCTGCAAGTAAAGCAGATTATGATAGCTGGGTTTGTAATAAATTATATGATTTAGTACAAGAGTGGGACTATCAAGTGATACATACATACATACCCATGGTTGACGAGATTGATGTGTTACCGTTGATTGATAAGTTAATAAATGATGGCAGAATAATCATCGCACCTAAGACGCTACGAGACAGACAAATGGAGCATTTAGTATTACAGTCAACAAAAAAACTTGAAAAAGGCGTCTATGGTACTTCATATCCAGCCAACTCCATAGAGTATATAGGTCAGATCGACTTAATCATCACACCTGGCTTGGCATATGATTACAAAGGTAATAGATTAGGTTATGGCGGTGGATATTATGATGCCTTCCTCACTGAGCAGCACAGTGCACACTCAGTAGGACTAGAC
>Ga0228663_1000165_pt1 | contig 26746 bp, 23 predicted proteins | sample 77DmetaG_FD_183630 | JGI IMG/M metagenome (GOLD analysis project Ga0228663, IMG submission 183630) | Seawater microbial communities from Monterey Bay, California, United States - 77D | ecosystem: Environmental > Aquatic > Marine > Coastal | place: USA: California | collected 2016-10-07
TACCTCGGCGCCGCAATACTTTGCCTGATCCATATAACTCACCCAGTAAGGTGCAGGAATAATTACCTCCTCGCCAGGATTAACTAGGGCCAAGAAAATATTCAATAGACTTTGTTTTGCCCCTGTGCTGATCACTATCTGATCCGCAGTGTAGTCGATACCGTTGTCGCGCTTAAATTTAGCCGCGATACTTTCTCGAACATCTGTAAATCCTGGAACCGGCATGTAATGGGTGTAATTCTCTTCCATCGCCTGAGCAGCGGCTTCCTTGATAAAGTCTGGTGTGTCAAAATCTGGCTCGCCAAGAGAAAGACTAATGACATTTTTACCTGTCGCGCTTAACTCGCGTGCCTTTTTAGCCATCTTAATGGTCATGGGCAGCCCCATCTCCTGTGCTCTTTTTGAAAGTGATTCCATGGTTAAAGTATAATAAGGTGGCAAAAATAACGATATTTGTATGCCTCAAGACATTTTCATGGAAGCATTTATTGAAATCCTCAAGTATACATTTCCAGCGGCTTTAATGCTGTTGCTCACCTATTTACTGCTGTCTAGCTTTGTGGATAACGAAGAAAAACGACGCCAATTTTACCTGCGTAAGAACTTGCAGAAAAAGGCGCTTCCTATGCGTTTTCAAGCCTATGAACGAATTATTGTGCTTTTAGAACGAATTAGCCCAAATCGTCTTGTATTGCGTGTTAAGCCCGGTAATTTAGATGTGGTGAGTTATCGGAAAGCACTAGTTAGTGCTGTTCGAGACGAGTTTGATTATAATATCTCCCAACAGGTCTATGTTTCAGACAGTTCATGGAATCATGTGGTTAGCGCAAAAAGTCAAGTCGTTTCCTTAATCAACAAAACCGCTGTTGAATTAGGCGCCGATGCAACCGCAGGTGACTTAAGTCGAAAGTTGATCGAACTTGAGATGACAGGAGACATTTTCCCAACGAAGGCAGCCATTCTCTTACTAAAGCACGAAGCTGCTCGTAATTTCTAGACCCTACCCTTTAAGGATTTAATCAATTCTGCACTGGCCTCGAAGGGATTCAACTCACCTTGTGCTACTGCCTTGCTTAGCTTTTTGTAAAGCTGTTGCCAATCCATATCTTTTTGTAACAGCTCAAGAACACCTTCACGAACAGAGTTTTCAAACCAATACGCCTGTTGGTCCTTTCGTTTCTTCTCGAACCACCCTTTCACTCGACTGTGCCTTTGGTAACGATCTAGCGCAGCTTCTAATTCATCAAAACCAAATTCGGTCAATCCTGACGTAAGCAGAACCGGAGGATGCCAATCAAAATCTTTGTTTGAGAAGAGTTGCAGGGCACTTCGTATTGAAAGTGCGCTCCGTTCTCCTGAAGCGGTGTTTGGCGGCTCACTTTTATTGACAGTGATGATATCCGCCATTTCCATGATACCCTTTTTCAAACCTTGTAATTCATCGCCCGTACCTGGCATTGCTAAAAACAAAAAACAGTCGACCAGTTTAGAAACCAATGTTTCACTTTGACCTACACCAACGGTCTCAATAAAAATGTAATTAAATCCAGCAGCTTCACAAAGCAGCATTACCTCTCTAGTCTTTTTTGCAATACCACCGAGGTTGCCACCAGAGGCACTTGGACGTATAAAAGCACGATCATGCTTGCCCAATTCCATCATTCGCGTTTTATCGCCTAAAATTGAGCCTTTACTGATTTCAGAAGATGGATCTACCGCAAGAACCGCAACTTTAGCATCTTCATCGGACTTCAGTAGCGTATTTCCATACGCTTCAAGAAAGGTACTTTTACCTACACCGGGGACGCCAGTAACACCTATGCGAAAACTATTTCCAGTGTAAGGCATCAATTCATTTAAAAGCGCTTGAGCATGTTTCTGATCTGCTGCTGTATTGCTCTCTATCATCGTAATACCTTGGGCTAATGCGGTCCGATTGCCTTTGATAATCTCCTTGACCAATTCTCTCGAGGTACGGCTAGTCCTTTTTCCCGTTTGCAAACCGGGATTTACGGATGGAGCTTCCTTTACTCCTTTACTAATATGCAATGCTTTTTTAGCCACTACGCCTTATCTATGTACGTTTGGAGGTATTTAAAATCTTTCGCAAGCACTCCGTCCGCACATTCTGTTGCTCTATGTAATATAAGCGCTTTATCTCCGTCGAAAAGGGCGGGAATCACATGCTCCATTAAATCGGATCCGAAACTAAGCGAAGCGTCGCGCGGTAATTCACACGGAAGATTATCCACGGCCATTACTCCTATTGCTTCCGGATCATCATGCGCCACCTCCTTTTCTTCATGCGCCAAATACCCGTAGAAGGGTTCAGCAATAGTTGAAGCCCGCAGGGTTGAGGCCACAGGGCCATCAATATCACAGCTGATGTCGGATACATAGGTAATAGCGAAATCTAACCGCTTAGCATCTGCCCTTGTAAATATAAAAGGAGCACGACTGTCGTAATAATGCCCAGCGATGTAGAGTTTTGCATACGGAGCATACTGCATGAAATTGCTTTCAAAACCACTTGGGTCCGCAAATAGCGCTTTGCGATCGAAAGGACTTCCGTCGCTGGTCCTGTAGTAGTGTTCCACGTCTAATTGACTCCAGAAAGAACCTTCGTGATTTTCAACTTCTTCTGGAGTAATTTCTGGGATTCCAGCAGCCTGCAAAGTCTCCACAGCACCGCTTGCCACCCGTCCTTTTCCTGTGAGTAGGATCCGCAGATCTGCCGGCCAATCAATGCCTTTGAGTTGGTCGAACATGTCCTGCATGTCATGACACTCATGTGCAGGCTTAAGCACGAATTGTCCATATTTTTCACCCCAGCCCCTAAGGCCATTATAGGCGCCAACAAGTCCCGCAAATCGGCCGAATGCAACCACACGCGCCCCGTTATTCTTGAGTAATTCGTAATCAATCAAGCGAATATTACGTTCGACACAGGCTTTCAACAGCTTAGCATTGTAAGGCTGTTGCTTATAAGTATGTGAGAAAAAGAAATACGTTTTGTTCGGAATCAAATCGTTTATCGGCACCTCTTTAACACCAAATAGGACGTCGCAATCGGATAAATCTTCTTGCAAATCGATGCCATAGCGGACATATTCTTCGTCCGAAATAGCCCGTATCGCTGAGGGCTGTACGACAATTTCACACTTAAATTTATTTTTCAAGTACGCAGCGTGTTCTGGAATTAATGCAACACGCTTATCTATTGGAATCTTACCCTCTCTTACTATGCCGATTTTCATATCCCTAAAGATAGTATAGATTTTAGCGTCTATTCGAATAGTTCCTTAGTTGATGTGCACATAATTGGCATAGAATTCGTGTATCTTCGCGAACCACATCTGTTTCGGGGCTGACTGGTATTGACAGCAAGCCGAAGGTTGATGTAAGCATGTCGAGCGCTGAAGGGGCAGCTCGTTAATACACCGCTTCATTTTTTTATAACTGGCGAAGATTCTTACGCTTTGGCCGCTTAATCTGACAGGATGTCGATTTTGCTAATCCTATACCAGGTATAGGAGCTGAACATCTCACAGGAGCCCCCGTCTTGAGGCGACTGATCACGAGGTGTGGAAAATTCAGGAATGCAGTTAGCCTTTGCTTCACGGGCTAGCCTAAGTCTAGAAGATAAGTCGTGATTAGGGTGCTTATGCTCAGAGATCGGTCGAAAATTCAATCATAAGATAAGCATGTAGAAAGCCTCAGGCTTCCTTGTTTGGACGCGGGTTCGATTCCCGCCAGCTCCACCTTAAGGATTTCTATAAAAATCCCAAAATACTTATAATCAGTATTTTGGGATTTTTTTATTCCCACACGAATTATCCTGTGTCCAACTCAAAAGCAGCCCGACCAACCCATTCAGTAAAATTCCGGACCCTACCCACTGTGCTTTAATTTATAAAACAACAATCGTTAAGTGTTTACTACTTATCTTAGTACCTGTACACAAACATTAGACGTAAATCAAAAAAGTGAATAGCGAAAGAGCATTCCATTTCGCTGCAGTTCTAGTCCTATTTTCAGGCTGCTGTTTCGGTCAAACCACACTAAGTGCTGATGGTCCAGGAAACACCTACAGCTTAATCACTAGTATTTTGGCTCCCGGGCACAACCCGATCGAAACACCTGACTGTAATCATGTCAATTTTGGTGATCATATTGATGAAATATGGGACTCTATTCTCGGCGAGAATGTATTTCGCTTCCATATCCATGTTACACCGGATAATGACCGATGCATTAATTTCGACCGGCAGCGGAATGAAATAAAAACGTACGATAAGTCACCAAATAACCTAAAAGGCACTCCGGGAGAAATTGTAGAATACAGCTGGCTGTTTAAGCTTGAATCGGGCTTCAAGTCATCTTCAAACTTTACACACATTCACCAGCTAAAATCTGTTGGCGGCAGCCTCGCTAGTATGCCGATGTATACTCTAACTACGCGAAAAAGTTCACCCGATCGCCTTGAACTGCGATATGCTGAAACAGATACACAAGTGACACTAGCTCAAACTCCCCTATTGCCCATTACAGGTCAATGGATTGAAGCTATTGAAACTGTACAGTATGGCACAGCAGGTAGTTATTCCATTACACTGAAAGCCGTAAGCGATAGCACCACGTTATTTAGCTACACAAACGACAGCATAATTAACTGGCGAGCAGGAGCCGACTTTGTTCGACCAAAATGGGGTGTCTACAGAAGCCTAATTAATAGCCAAGACTTACAAGATGAGCAGGTTCGATTTACCAATTTCTCGATACATGAGTTAGGAATGGTCGGCATTACCCAATCTGAAGCTTCTCAAGAAATATCTTTAGCCCCAAATCCTGCACATGAGACGATCATTTTAAACGGGCTTCCCAAAACACCCGTGAGAATAGTAATTCGTAATGGTTTAGGTCAGGTAATGAGTGCTATGGGACTGTCAAATCAGTCTTCCGTTACTATACACATCCAAGATTGGCCTAAGGGTGCCTATTACTGCTCCATAACAACAGAGGCTACCCATCATTCAGTGTCTTTTCAAGTTTTATAATCGAAACCTAGTTTACATCAACCCAACAAATGATTTGAATAATGAATTTAACCCACTACCTCTTTAAACGCAATCAACAAAGTTTCCTCATACTCGCGCTGATCGTTTATTCGACATTTTGTTCTGCCCAACTGTACTACAACGATTGTGATGATCTACAATCAGCAGTCAATTCAGCTACTAATGGAGGAACTTTTATTGTCACCAATGGGACTTACAATGACTTCGAATCGACCTTTGAAAATCAAGGTAGCGCAGCCAATCCTATTATCATCAAAGCAGAGTCTGTTGGTGGCGTATTATTGACTGGGGAGTCAAAGTTTGTTTTTAAAAAGTCGGCACATTGTATTTTGGAAGGATTCACATTCGATGCTACATCAGACGAGACGTTAGTAAAACTGGAAGGCTGTAATAATATTCGAATTACTCGAAATGTTTTCGAACTAAGTACTACGGAATCGGTAAAATGGGTATTCATTGGCGGCGTCTGGAATGATAATACCCTCCCGTTCCAATACCCCAGTCATCATAACATGATCGATCATAACCTATTCCAAAATAAGAATACACCAGGTCATTACATCACAGTTGATGGATCACATGAAGATTCTGGTTCGGACGAAGTGTATTATCAAAGCACCTACGATATTATTCGGTTGAACCATTTCAGAAACAACGGTCCACGTGCTGTCAATGAGCAAGAATCTATTCGAATTGGTTGGAGTGAAATGTCACCGAGTAGCGGTTACACGCTAGTAGAGCACAATTTATTTAACAACTGTGATGGTGACCCCGAAATAGTATCCGTAAAGTCTTGCGATAATACGATACGTAACAATACATTCAGATCGAGTTACGGTACGTTATCATTAAGACACGGTAATAGAAATACAGTTACCGGCAATTACTTCTTCGGTGACTCAAAGCCGGTGGGAACATCACCGGCAGGTTCTACACTGTACACTGGCGGTATTCGCATATATGGTACGGATCACGTCATTTTAAACAACCACTTTGAAGGTTTAAACGGGACACGTTGGGATGCCCCGATTACTCTAACGCAAGGAGATGCGATAGACGGACAGAGCACAAGTTATAGCAAGCACTTTCGTGCTGAGCGCGTGCTCATAGCTTTTAACACATTGGTAAACAACAGTCATGGTATCGAATTAGGCTTCGATAACAACAATAACTACAGCAAGAATATAAAGGATATTATCATTGCGAATAACCTATTAACAGCTTCTGAAAATGCACTCGTTGATATAGTAGATGTTAATAATGATCCGGGGTCAGAGGTTTCATGGGAAAACAATATAGCTTATCCTACAGGGACTGCCGTTACCCTAGATGGCGCTACAACCACTTCATTTGACACGACAGAGGTAAAAACAGCCGATCCATATCTACAGTATAACAACTTGCTTAAGTATTGGAAAAGTACAGCTCAGACACCTACATTGAATGTCGGCTCTTCAATTAGTCCTGTTCCAACTGTGGATATAGAAGGGCAAACCAGACCTCTTTTGAGTAATCCTGGTGCAGATCATTTTAGTAATGATGTTATTCTTTATGAACCACTAGATTCAGCAGATGTAGGACCACAGGCTTACGGACAGTTAGATATACTTTATCCCGATCAGGATGAATTAATCTTTCACCCAAATCCTGCTGATACCGAATTACACGTTGAATTTTTAACAAGACAAATAGAAAAGATCAGTTTGTATTCGTTAACAGGTCATCTAATCCTGCAAACAGATAAAACGCCTTCAAATACTCAGGTCGTCGAAACTTCAATGATTCCAGATTGTACTTATCTACTACTTATGAGTGGTAAGGATTGGCAAATCTTTGAAAAGATTGTGATTCTACATTAATGACATTAACAAAACTGAAATGGTTTCTAACCCTTGGAGTACTTATTGTTAATTGTAGTTCATGTCATAAAACGGTCGTACCTCCTAGCCAGGTTGAGCCCACTTTATCTGATTGGTCCATTTTACTTGGGGATGGAACAAAGACTAAAAATTTAACTGGCTTCAATAAAGACGGTTATTTCTATAGTGCGTTAGATAATAACGAAGCTTGGATTGTATTCAAAACTCCGAATGCAGGAACCACAAGCCGCACCTCGTCTAATACAAGAACTGAATTAGGTGAGCTAGACAAGTGGCACCCTAAGGACTTTGCAGAACTCAAGACTAACGTTAAAGTCAAGCATACTTCAGTTACTGGCGACTGTAGAGTACCAGCATCTTTTTCTGTTGTCATTGGGCAAATACACAGCATAGATGGCCACGAAAATGAGCCGCTAAAAATCTTCTACAAGAAATTCCCCGGTCATCAGTTAGGCTCCATTTTTTGGAACTACGAAATAAATACCCTTGGCTCAAATGAAGGACGTTGGGACTTTTCAACGGCAGTATGGGGATACGACATGTCCGTCGTTGGTAACGAAGCTGAGGTACCGCCTAAGGAACCGATTTCAGGGATCGCATTGGGAGAAACGTTCACCTACAGCATCACCGTGGAAAACGGTGTAATGACACTGGTCTTTAGCGCAGAGCATCTTCCCACAAGAGTGTTCACGAAAAGCCTAATCTCATCATCATTCACGGATTCAAGTACTGTCCCAAATCAAGTAAAGCAATTGTATGAACCGCTTCGTCCAGTGGGACTAGAGCGTAAGAGTGCATACTCAGGTGAAGCGCAAATTTTCAAATTGGGCGCCTATAATCAGAGTAATGGGAAATCCCCTGAATCGAATAGTGTGTGGTACACAAACGCCCACACTAAAAATGGAGATATATCTAAGCAGTACCAGTCTGGCAACTACGCGGAAATATGGTTCAGAGATATAAGTCTAAAACACTCGAAATAAAAAATGCCAGGCAAATTACTGCCTGGCATTAGTCTTTAAATAACGTAAGACGTCTACTTTACGATGGATAGACTCTTTGTAATATTATCCGTTATCGATTGATAATCGAATTCACCCGACTCGACCTTTACAAAAAGTTTCGATCCCATTCCTACACAGGTTGCTCCAGCATCAAACCAACTTCTAAGATTTGACTCTTCTGGCTTAACACCTCCTGTTGGCATAATTTTCAACCACGGACAAGGAGCCTTTGCTGCCTTTATCATGGCAGGGCCGTAAATGTTTCCTGGAAACAGCTTCAAAAGCTTGACACCCCAGTTGTAGGCAGTCTGCATTTCAGTTAAGGTACCACAACCGCCAGTCCAAAAGATATCGTTGGCAACAGCGAAGTCTGCAAGTTCTTTTTGAATGAAAGGCGAAACCAAAAAATCTGCGCCAACATTCATGAACTCCTTAGCCTGCTCAACAGTAGAAATAGATCCAATACCCAAGGCTAGATCAGGGTAATGAGTCTTAGCATAAGCACTCATGTTTTGAAACACCTCTAGCGCTTTCGCCCCCCTGTTGGTGAATTCAATAGCTCTTGCGCCACCCTTGTAACAGGCATCCATTAACTTACATGCGATATCAGAATCTTCATGATAGTATAAAGGGACAATAGGTGCAGCCTCTAACGTACTGATGATATCATGATTATTCATAGGCTATCGTGCAACTCGTCCGGATGCATCTCCAGACATTAATTTTTGGACCTCATCTAACGAAGCAAGATTAGCATCACCTTTAATCGTATGCTTTAAACATGAAGCTGCAACAGCAAAGTTTAGTGCATTCTGATCGTCGTCTGGGTATTTCAATAATCCGTAAATCAAACCTCCCATAAAAGAATCTCCACCACCAACTCTATCTACTATATCTGTAATTTGATACTGTGGTGACTCAAACATTGTCGTACCGTCATACATAACACCGGCCCATGTATTATGGGAAGCTGATATAGAACCTCTTAGTGTAGTAATTACCTTTTTAGCTCTTGGGAATTTCACCATCATCTGTTTACATACAGATAAAAACGCATCTGCTTTAACTTCGTGACCTTGCGTAGTGATATCCAAGCCTTCTGGCTTGATTCCAAAGTGCATTTCTGCATCTTCTTCGTTACCCAAAATAATATCACAATAACTAGTTAACTCAGTCATAATAGTCTCACGGTCACCACCATAATTCCAGAGCTTTTTGCGATAATTCAAATCAGTTGAAATGGTAATCCCACGTTTACTGGCTTCCTTCACAGCTTCCAAACAAGCATCTGCTGCTCCTTGAGAAATAGCTGGGGTAATACCTGTCCAATGGAACCACTCGACGCCTTCAAAAACCGTATTCCAATCAATCATTCCAGCCTCTATCTCGGCCATAGCACTATGTGCTCGGTCGTAAACCACCTTACTCCCTCTAGAAACAGCACCGGTCTCCAAAAAATAGATTCCAAGACGATCACCCCCCCAATTCACATGAGAGGTACCGACACCGCGCTTACGCATCTCCATGTGTGCACAATGACCAATATCATTATCCGGTAAGCGGGTGACAAACTCAACCGGCACACCATAATTAGCTAAAGAAACAGCGACATTTGATTCGCCACCACCGTATACGACATCGAACGAATTTGACTGAGAAAATCTAAGAAATCCAGGAGGCGCTAACCTCAACATGATTTCGCCAAAAGTGACTACTTTTTTCATTTTAATCCAATATTTATATTATCACATTCACTAAATACCTAATGCCTGCCCACCACCAATCTGGACCGTTTCAGCCGTCATGAAAGATGCATCAGAACTAGATAAGAATGAAACCACTGATGCAACCTCTTCAGGTTGACCTAATCGGCCTAACATTATGTTATTTTTCCAAGAAGCAAATACTTCCGGTTTCGTAGCTTTTATTTGCGCATGAAACGGCGTATCAATTGTACCTGGAGAAACCGCATTTACGCGAATGCCATATTCAGCTAAATCTTTTGCCAATGCTCTTGTAATTGCATGAACACCTGCCTTTGACGTGCCATAGATACCAGCACCTGGACCGCCTGCATTCCAACCAGCATTAGAAGTGTAGTTAATTATCGTAGCATGTTCTCCATTTTTCAAGAAGGGTATAGCCGCTCTAGAGACGAAAAACGTCGAATCGAGATTTAATGCCATTACCTTACGGTAGAAGTCTGTCGTCATTTCTTCAAAACGCATGCGACCTCCAAGTCCACCTGCATTGTTCACGACTACATCTATTTTACCGTATTTGTGACCTATGCTTTCAATGCTTTGATTTACAGCAGCTTCATCAGTAACGTCAAATTTAACAAATTCACATGCTACTCCTTGTTCAGATAATTCCTTCACACAAGTCTCACCTGCGGAAGCATCTAAACCGTTAAGAATAACCGTAAAGCCGTCTTTCCCCAAACGTTTTGCAACTTCAAAACCTATACCGCTCGTGGCACCCGTAACCACTGCAATTCTTCCATTTGTACTCATCTATATTTATTTTAGTAGTTAGGCCCTTACTGGACCGATTTTTTTAATTAATGCGAATAATGACAACACCCCCAGTGCAACAGACACTGTAATAGCAATGAAAGCTGGAGTATATGAGCTTGCCGTAATTTGTCCAACGAACCAATTCATGATCATCGGCGAAATGGCAGCGATTGTACCCGCTAAGCCAGCCAAGGTACCCACGGAAGGCCCTCTGAATAAATCGCTCGATATCGTCTGTATATTACCAATAGCAAACTGGAAGCCAAACAAAGCCAATCCTGCTAAATAGATGAACGTCATGAAATTATTTTCTTGAACCAATAATATGATGCCCATAAAGGCCACAAGTATGAGAATACTACCGAAGACAATGGTCAGTTTACGGGAAATACCAACGGAATAACGCTGCATTAATCTACCAGAGAACATTCCTCCTGTAATACTACCGACAGCTGCCATTAAATATGAAATCCACATCGTATTCGCAATTTGCTCTATGCTTAAACCGAACTTATCGTTGAGGTAAATTGGCATCCAACCTGCAAAAAACCACCAAATCGGTTCAATGAAAAAACGACACAATAGCACGCCCCACGACTCTTTGTGACCCAATATGGTCCCAACGCCTAGGCTTTTCGTTTTTTTGGCATCGGGATCTTTATCTATTCTAGAAGACAATATTAGATCACGCTCTTCCGCTGTTATCCAAGGGTGTGATTCAGGCGTTGCTTTATTCAAGAAAAGCCATGGAATAACCCATATCAAGCCCATCGCTCCCAAAATTATGTAGGTGGTTTTCCAGCCAAATTGAGTGTACAGTAGTACAATGATAAAAGGAGCTATTACATTACCGATTGACGCACCTGCATTGAAAATTCCCTGAGCAATTGCGCGCTCTTTAACAGGAAACCACTCTCCATTACTTTTCACTGCCCCTGGCCAATTCCCAGCTTCACCGATACCTAGTAAACCTCGGAAAATCGCTAAAGAAATGATACCCCGAGCAAAAGCATGAAATGCAGAAGCTAACGACCAAACAATAATAGATACGGTAAACCCAAGTCTAGTGCCAATTTGATCGTACAACTTACCGGAGGCAAATTTACCAAACGCATAACACGCCATAAAAACGTTTAACATTATCGCGTAATCGGACTTATCCATTCCCAGATCTTCACCCATCTGAGGCCACAACAATGCAAAAGCAGTTCTATCAATGTAATTTATTACCGTAGCGATGAAGATTAAAACAATAATCCACCAACGCAATCCTTTTAACTTTGGCATTACTTAGATAAAAAATCTTCACGATGCGGACTGAACACATCTATTAGCATACCCTCTTCTTTACAAACTGCACCGTGCGAGACGTGTGGCGGGATATAAAATGAATCTCCTCCTTTAATTAAACGAATTTCTCCATCGATATTCATTTCAAAGGCACCTGATACTACATAAGTAACTTGGCTGTGGTAGTGGTCATGCACTGGGCCTATTCCACCTTCCTTAAACTTAACTTTCACCATCATGATGCTATCATTGAAGCCAACAATTTGACGACTCACTTTATCATCAATCGTTTCCCATGGTATCTCTGATCCTATTAGGAATAAATCACTTGCTATATCACTCATCTTTTAGCTGTTTTATTTTTATTATTGATTCGTGCATGGCTTCAATATCACCATTCAACACAATTTCGTATTTCTCATTGGTGTTGGTACTCAAAGTAACTTTATAGCCACTGTCGAGGGCATTAATTTCAAGATTTTCTATACAACCATAGGCACCTTGAGTCGTTTCAAAGACTGGATCGTAGGAACCGTGTTGCTCGAAAATCGTACAAATGGCCTGATGCCGACTTTCCATTGTCTCGAGTATTAGTCCTTCCGTCGAAATCAAATTATGATTAGGATCATTTGCGCCGGTTTTCACCGCAACAGTTGAGTACGGTTGAATAGCAGCATTGTACATTGTTATAAAACCACTACCCATTTGCCAAGTATGCAGGCTACTTTTTGTTTGTTCAGAATATCCCGTCTTCCATAAATGTTGGTATCCAGCGTCAGTCCCTAGCGGCGTCAAAGAAGTCGTCTCATACTTAAGAACCGGATCACTATTCACCAAAGATTTCTCGTAAAAGAACGGCGCATCAATAGGTAGGCTTTCTCTGTTTTTCACAGACTGTATATCGAGCAAATAAGGACGCTTGTTAAGTGTTAACATCACGTGATACCTTAACAACTGGCTACCGCTGTAAGCAGACGAATCTAAGGCAACAATAACACTCATGGTGTCGCTAAACGACTTATGTAGTAAATGAGAAACCGAACGATCTGCAGCACCGTCATTGCCGTTATGCTGCGATTTTTTACCAATTGTTATGGTATTGTGTGCTATCGTTTGATTTGCCCATGTATTGTTTTCAGGCAAATAACGACCACCTTCTTTCTGAGGTACATTATGAAATCTACTTGCACCGTAGTCTGTGATAAATGGTGTTCCCTCTGCGAATACCTGAAGTCCTAACTGATCAAAATGCCCGTGTCCCATTCCGTGAGTTCCGAACTTGAGGACTGAAGTCAATCCATCACAAGATTCGGATGATCTTAGAATCGCCATTCCACCTACACTGCCATCGGCACCATCGCTTATAAACCTGGAGGCACGCGCAAACTGCTCCGTACGGCTTCCTATATTTACGAGGGCATCAGTGATCATACAATTCCCGTTTATTGCTATGGCATCTATCCACTTCGATTGCTTACCACCGTATGCGTAGATTATTGGCAAGGCATAACCCAATTCTGGCGTCTCGATGGACTTAGACTTAACGGCGTCATTTACAGGGAAAAAGTATCCGCGGCAATCGCTTAATTCAAAACCTGTTTCAATAGATTTTAAAATCACGCCATCCTTAAATTCAAATACATTAAGCTCTGGTCTATTGATTTCAAGTGCTTGGGCAAGCAAGACGAGAGGCATTAAAGCGTAACGTTGATAATAAGGTCCTTCGGAATAATAGCCATCTGGTGAAAACAACTGATCCACCATAGCAAAGTAACCACATAGACTATCGTGGTCAGGGCCATATAAAGCATCAAGTAATAGCTCCTCGTCGTTCAACACCATTGCCGTCATACCAACAGCAGCAGCGCCCCACATAGCATGATTATGTATTTTTCTGAAGGTGCGTTCGCTATCGTCTCTGATAAACTCAACCATTGGGAGTAAAAGCCCATCTACTATAAAAGTGCTGTCTTCAGTATTCAAATCGTATTTAATCGCATCAAATCCCTGAATGAAATAAACAAGAGCAACCTCTTCATTGAGGATTTGCCAAAATAACTTACCGGGGCCCTGATTCTTTTGTTGCGGATGTAAACCAAGCGTAGGATAGAGCTTCGCATATTCAATCAACATCGCTCTTGTAAAATCAAAGTATTCCGAATTCTTAGTCAGCAAGTACAAAGTACCAACGTCTTTTATTGCAGAATAATTGGCTTTGTGTTTTTCATGTGTGTAACCGCCGCCTGGATCTGTTGGAAGCGGCACATCAATAGGTGCAAGTAATGCCGAAGATACCTTCGAATTTAATTTATCCAACGCAGTTGAAATCACTTCATGAGATTGCTGTTTCATGATAGATTCTGCCCCCGTGCTCGAAAGAAGCAAGTGGTTTTCACTCGTAGTGACGTGGTCATTTCCAGTTGTACAACTGAAAAGTAACGCGAGGAAAAAACTTGATATTAACGTTCTCATCAGTTTAACATCCATTTTTCAAGTTGTGATCGATCTAAGAATAGCTCATCATAGCGAATCGTATTACGCTCAACACGATGTGGGTAAAAGGTTTGAATTTTCCCTGAGTTAGACAATTGAATATTTCTAATCTTGATATCGGCCCATGCTGGATCCTCAAACCAAATTGACCTACCACTTTTTCCTGACTCAACAAATCTACATCTATCTATTTCAGACCATTGGACGCCAATCATACGAACCGCAGTCCCTAATTCACGATTACACACATTCAAGAAATCGCAATTTGTAATAGTTACAAACGGACCTAGCGTACTTTCATCATTACCTCCACGATAAATGTCTATTGCAGTACCCATCATATCGACAAATTTCGAATTTTCTATCGTGATGTATTCAGCATTATAACGTCCGCGATCGTCATTCTCTGTATTCAAGGCTATACCGTAACCTGAAAAATCTTTAAACCACGAATTTTTCACCACGACTGTATCCGCAAATGTTCCTTTTTCGGCGTGAATCGCTGCATAACGACTCTCTTTAAAGTCACTAAATCGACAGCTGTCTATGAACAGTTTATAATGCTCAAGCATAGGTGCCTTCGCTTCTATACCATACGGTGCATTGTGCACTTGATTTCTACCTTTTAACCAAAGAGAATGCATGCTTACAGAAACACCATCAACAATCTCAAAAAGCGCACCTTTAAAACCTTCACCAGGCTGAATTACTGCATAGCCGCTGCCTTCGGTCATTAAGACGATATCGCTACGCAAAACAATTGGTTTACGTAAAGTATAAATCTTGTTCGGACTAAAAAGTATCGTATCTCCTCCTTTCAAGTTATCCATGATCTCATGAAAATTCGTTGGACTTACGACTTCCTTCCTATTCGACTTAGAGACCTCTGGGTTTAATTCGGACGCGTTCAACCATGACGGCCCCATATTCCTAGCTAACAGTCTAATCGAATCTATATTTGGCTGCGCCATAGTGGCATAATCCATGATATTGAATCCGGGCATGCCTATAGAGACATTTGTTTGGTTTGAACTAAAACTTATGCCTTCACTATCGCTAAAGAAAAAGGGTCTTAATTCTGTATCACTGTAAAATACTGAATTGCTTTCAAAGCTTGTTCTTATGGGTTGTGCCGTCCGTTCATTGTCTGCACCTACACCGAAGGAAATACGCTCACAATCGATCCAAGTATTACTTCGTATCTGTACATCCGAAACTTGATGGTATCTGTTTATTGCCGAATTTGGAACTCCATTCATCACAGCTAAAGCTGCAAAAAAGCGCTTTCCGGTAACACCAAAGAACAAATTGTTTTCAATTCGGTGACCGGCATTTATCACTCGTAGGCCGCCTGTTTCAGGCTTGTTATTACCAATGAACAGATTGTTACTTACGATATTGTTATTACCATGTCGTAGGGCAAGCACCCCTTCACACTCGTAAAAAACATTGTCTGAAATGAGATTATCTGAACTTTTAATTGATAGTACTTCAACCTCCCCACTACAACGGTCAAAGTAATTTGATACCACGCTCGCACCACCTTTCTTTAATGAATTTGCAGATGAACCAATGCGTAGTGTTTCTCCTCCGTTAGATCCAAGTCTCGGTTTAGGCCCGAAATAATTCGAATCAATGCTGTTTAGATTGTTTGTACTCAATGAATCGCCTAAGCGGACCACCATCGTTGCACCTAAATTCCATTTAGTTCCAATGTAGTTATGGTCGAATCTGTTCTCCCTTCCGAATAATTGAATCCAATGATCTGAATGAATTCTATCAGGGTTAGAATAATTAGATACAGCACACGAAGTTATACGCACATTTTGCGCTAAGCTTTTGCCATCATGGGAGCGGAAAGTTATCACCGAACCATCACTATATCCGTTGTCAAAATGAAGACCAGATATAATCAGGTGTCTTCCCGAAACATTCAACGAAGATGCTCCGGAAAGTATCACAGATCCGGGAGTTTCCGGACAAATTACAATGGGCATTCCTACGTCACCTTCACCGTATAAATCCAACTGTACATCTTCATATTCGCCTGACTTGATCCGCACAGTATCTCCAGGCTTAGCAATCTCTAGTGTAGCACTGATCTCCTCAAGTACTATTGAATCACTGCTATTCTGTGAGCAGGCGCTCACAATCATAGCGATAATAGGAACTAACAATAAATGTCTCATCGCAAGAGTGTAATCGTGAATATTAATGTTTCACTTCAATTTTATAATAGTTCACTGTGGAATGGGACCCTATATCCTTTGTCTGCAAATAATTTCCAACCGTGAAATAATTCTCGAAGTACCACTGTGCAACACTTAAATCTCTGTAAACGATGGGGCGCTCATCATTGATTTGCAGCACAATCTTCCCTCTTTTTAATTCTAATCGAACACGCACCTTTTCGAAGCCTACCTTACTTTCTGAATGTTTGGTATTCTTATCTTCCTTCCAGGAATTCTTAGACAACAAGGCGTCACCTGCAGTACTCTCATCTTTCAAAACTTTCCTTACAACTTTCAAATAGCCCTCTTGCCAATAAATTTTTAACATGGGCAAACTTACAGGCTTCTCTAGCCCTAATTGCTTGGTCTGCTTTGAGGTGGTTCTGCCATCTACTTGTAGTAAAATTGTGCGGTGGTATTGTCCGTTAGCACCCTTTGACATGGATTCTACCTCCATTTCTACCTCCAGAACACCACCTTCCTTCATGGTCCAGTTCACGTCATTACTTCCGGCCTGTAACTGTTCACGTAAGGTGTTTCGGGTGTATTTAGCAGTGGATGTGCCTTCGCTTGGAAAGGCCTCCAAAACTAGCGCTGACTCGTCTTCATTTAAATAAAAAAATGGCGCTGCAAATCGGTCGTTATGGAAATTCGACAGCTTCCAATCAGATGCTTTGTATCCTGAGGGTAATTCTACCTTCCAATTCCACAAATCAACGGGGCCGCGCGAGGCAATCTGCCCTTGCATTGAGAAATAACCTAAAGTTACTATGGACGTGATAAGCAGTAGTTTCGTCATAATCTAATGATATACCTTCAAGTCGTAATATTTCACTTTAGCGCTTGAACCTTCATCACGCGACTGAAAATAGTTTCCGGCTTTAAAATAATTCTCAAAGACACCCCATCGATCCATGTCTATTCCTTTGTAAAGGAATTGCTCATCATCGTTTAAAGTGACACTCATCTGGCCCTTTTTCACACGTATTTCCAGGGTAAACTTGCCATAACCCACAATCTCTTTGAAATTTCGACCTTTATCATCTCCCCAAGCTGATTCGTGAAGAATATCTGTAGCATTGATTTCAGGGTCCTTGAGAATTTTAGTTTTCACTCGAATTCGACCCTCATCCCAATATATTTTTAGTATCGGAGGGGCATTATTATCATCCTCACCTATCAGGTCGCGCTGTTCATTAGTAAGTCGACCGTGTATCTGCATTACGATTACTCGATGGTAATCGCCTACATTATTTTGAGTGACCTCCTGCACATTCAACGTACCTCGCATAACGCCGCCTTGCTCGAACGTCCAATTAACATTATTCGAACCGGGAACCATTTGTTCACGCAATTCTGTTCTTGAATATTTTGAATTTCGAGTCGATTCTGCAGGATAAGTATAAAAAACCAGCGCCTGATCGCTTGGATCATTATAGAAAAACGGAGCAAGCATCTCGTTACTCTCATAATTTAGTATTTCTGGTGGACCCACACTAGATGGCTTTCCTTCTGGTATTGTGATCTTCCAATGGCTGAGATCGATGTTCTGAGCATGAATACAACCGCAAAACAAAATCGCAATACCGGTGAAAATGAATTTAATCATGAGATACCTCTAATTCATAATACTTTACTTTGGCACTGGAATTATTGTCGGTTGTACCTAAATAATTCCCCGCTTTAAAGTAGTTTTCGAATATACCCCAGCGTTCCATATGGATATCTTCATAAACAAAGGATTCGTCTCCGCCGAGAATGACTTCAAGTCTGCCCTCTGAAGCAATCACGTCTAGGGAGAACGTATCAGTCCCCACTACACGCGAAAAATATCTTCCAGTTCCTGACGTCCAAGCATCCGTTTCAAGAGCCTCTATGTCAGTATCAGTGGTGTCTTTTAACTCTTTAGTCAGAACATACACCTTATTGTTCTGCCAATATATTTTTAACATTGGAGGAGCGTTGTTATCATCCTCTCCAATTAAATCTCTCTGCTGATCCGTTAAACGTCCATGAATTTGCATAATGATCGTCCTATGATCATTACCATTCGCATCTTGAGAAATCTCAGGGACACTTAATAAACCATGTATTTCACCACCCTCAATAAATGTCCAATTCGTATTATCACTCCCTGGTACCATTTGCTCGCGCAACTCGGTACGGGAATAACTTGAATTGGAGGTAGATACATCTGGATAGGTATAAAAAACTAAACTCCCATCGTTTGAATCATTATACATAAACGGTTTTAGCACTGCATTGGTAGCATAGTCTAAAATTTCTGGGGGCTTCACTTCTAGTGGTTTGCCATCTGCTCTAGGAATAGGCAGCGTAACCTTCCAATTGCTTAAATCTATGTTCGGCAAAAGAAAATCATCCGTGGGAATCGTGGGACTCCCATTGGACCCACCCGTTGGGGTGGGTCCTGTAGGAATGCCTTTTTCACACGAGCTTAACATGAAAATCAGTACAATTACACTCAATACTGACTTAAAAGATTTAGGCATTTAAAAAGCTTTAATTTTCTGCTATTGTTACGTCGTCAACCATAGTTTCAGAATCAGTTGCTGTCAACGTGTAATCGTTTGAAATAAACAATACGATTGTGTCGTTAGAACCCGAATTGAAATTAATAGTCGCCGGTGTATATACGCTTGTATCGTGACCAGTAGTGGCATCGAAGTCCATTGTAGACAAAATACGAGTTGCATCTCCAATTGTAGACGCCGTACTAAACGGTCCATCATAGATCTCAAAAGTCACTGTTGAACCAACGCTTGACACTTTATTACGGATATAACCAGTAATGTCATAGCTAGTATTTTGATTTACAGCTACCTCTTGGTACAACCATCTTCTTGGGTTAGACGAGTTTTCAGCCGTAGGTAATTTACCTGCATATGTACCTGAATTCGCAGAAGTAGTGATTTGAAGCATATAGTCAGAAGAACCAAAGTAAGTATCGGCATCTGTTTCTAACGATTCATTTCTCCAAACAATTCTGTTGTCATTCTTTATTGGCTCACTGTCGAAACTTGGGTTTCTTATTACAACAGCCAATGGCGCAGCGATAGTCACATCCATAGAAATCATATCTGTACCACCCGCCATATTTGAAGCTGTTAATTGTACTGTGTAAGTACCATCAGCAGTATACGTATGGCTAGGGTTCATATCTGTAGAAGTTGAACCATCTCCGAAGTCCCATGCGTAAGAATCCTCACCTATAGATGTCGACATAAAATCGATCGTCATGTAATCTGCTGTATCTGCAGCGTAAGTAAAGTTAGCCAACACTGGCGCAGGACCTGAACCTATTGTAATATCGAAATCATCTAATCTCGTCTCAACTGAACCATCATTAAAGAAGTACAAAGCAACTTCTGTATTCTGATCAGAATAGAAAGAGAACGTCTCTTTTACATAGGTGTCTGGATCACTTTGATCGTTAACCGTTGTAGCTCCAATAATCTTAGTCAATGCATCCGCATGACTTGTAGCGGGTCCATCAAGTACTGCTACTGTCAAAGATCCTACTTGGTTATCCTTCATAGTGTAGTAAAAGGACACATCATAAACAGCGTCTTCACTAACAGTAAGCAACTGATATCCAATACGCTTATCACCAGGGTCGCCTGTGAGCTTCGCAGCTTGTGTACCAGTAAGTACAGGGCTAGATGTAATCTGAATCACACCACCTATATCACTATTACGCCAAGAATCACGTCCGTCACCTGTAGCACCGGTTAATTGGCCGTCTTCAAAACTAGGCTCTAAAATTGGAGGAACATAAGCTGCTGGCTCAGTGAGCTCAATTTCCATCACCTTAGTCGATTCAACATCCAGTTTATCACTCGATACCAAGGTTACTGTATATGTGCCCTCAGCCGCGTAAATATGTACAGGCTCAAAATCTGTAGACGTATTTCCATCACCGAAGTCCCAAAGGTAATCTGTAGAACTTGTAGAAAGATTCGTAAACGTTACTTCTAGGTAATTATCTGACGCAAGTTGCGCGAAAGAAAAATTAGCTTGAGGGGGCGTATTATCCGGAATAGAGCCTGCTGCAGGATATTCTTCTTTACAGCCTACTAGCATGATCAATGCTGTAAATAAGGCGATAGGTAATGAACCCCAGCCAAATTTATTTTTTATAGTCATTTTCATAATTAATTAATTTCAGTTAGCGTTCGGTTTAATTGTATCCAGGGTTTTGGCTTAATTTACCTTCACTAACGTTTATTTCGTTTTGTGGGATAGGCAATAACAAGTCCGTACCTGAGAATACGTTACCTTCTGATGAGGCAAATGCAGAAAGAACAGCAAGTGCTTGGCCTGTTCTTGTCAAATCATCAAAGCGATGATTTTCGAAAGACAATTCAATTCTACGTTCAGCCAATAAATCCTCTAACGTAATTTCACCCGTACCATCGACAGGCACTTCAGATAATCCGGCACGTGCGCGAACTGCATTAAAAGAAGCAATAGCATCTAAGTTCTGAGTAGAACCTTGACCTGCCATCTTAGCCTCTACATGAAGTAAGTACATGTCCGCGAGACGCGATACGATCCAGTCATTTCCACACATTCTAGCATTTAAACTAGCCGTAAGGAATTTACCACACTCGTTTGTATTTAAAGGATTAGCAATCACTGGACTTCTAGCCGTATCGTTAGCATCCATAGCAGCTTTTAAGTCGTCTGTCAAATAGTTTAATCCACTACGAACACCGCCTACAGTAAATTCAAAAGAGAAATCCTGGCTTTCAAATAAATCATCATCAACGTAAGGAATAGCGAAAAGTATTTCGTCATTACCCTCATCATAAAAGACGTCAGAATAACTAGACTCTAACGCATAATCAGGGTTACTCAGTAAACCAGCAAGTACGCCTTCTGCAAGATTGTATTCACCTTGTCTCAAGTATGCTTTTGCCAATATTGATTCTGCTGCACCTTTAGTTGCGCGTCCAAAAACCATATTAGACTTTGAAGGCAGCAATGATGCCGCTTCCTCTAAGTCTTCAACGACCATTGCTAAAACATCCATAACCGGATCGCGATCGAAAAATGTCGAATCCTGCGGGCCAACTACGGCATCAAGCATCGGTACGTCACCATATGAATTTGCCAACTTCAAATGGCTCAAGGCACGACAAAATAAAGCTTCACCCTTTAACTGAGCCCGAAGCGTTTCATCTACAACCACGTCCAAATTTTCCAACACCGTATTTGCACGGAATATCACATTATAATTGGCAGCCCAGTACAATTGTACCTGTTGATTAGTCGCTTGAATTGTATAGCTTTCAAATTCAGCCCATTCACCTTCACTTGTCTTCGTCTTTGCATTATCTGAACGCATTTCTGACAAGGCAAACTCGATTTTCGGAACTGCTTGTAAACCATCATAGATAGCGATGGTAGCAAGTTCTACCTCTGCATCATTGGTATAGAAACCATTTGCACCTATCTCTGATATAGGGGCACGATCGAGGGGATCAGTTGCACACGAACTTAGTGCAATAATCCCGCTAATAAATAATATTGATTTTTTCATAATGCTTAAAAGTCTAGATTAACACCTAGTGAAAATGTTCTGTAAATAGGAGCAGGTCCTCTCTGGTATCCGTAAGTAAGAGGATTTCCTCTACCTTGATCAATACCTTCAGGGTTGTAACCTTCATATCCATCAGACATGATGTATAATAAGTTTTGTGCCGAAGCGTAAACCCTTAGACGCTGAATACCCAATTGTGACAACGTCGCAGCAGGTAAATTGTAACCCACGTTCAAGTTTCTTAATGCAATAAATGATGCGTCTTGTATATCGTCACTGGTAAAAATTCTCTGCTTAACTAAATGAGCATCTGGAAAATCGGTATTGTAATCCATATTACCGGAGAACTCATTATTGATGTATTGTGAAGCGATATTACGTACTTCAGCACCATGCGAGCCCTGCGCCATTACCATGATATCGAAGTTTTTGTATTTGAAGTTATTCGTAACACTCCATACAAAATCAGGATATGGCGACCCTAATACGGTTCTATCATCAGTATCAATAACACCATCACCGTTCAAATCACGAACATAAATGTCTTGCGACTGTCCATTGATTGGGTAAAACGGATTTTTAATGTATTCTAAACCGATTTCGTCTTCAACAACATAACCGTAGAAGGTAGAGATAGGCATACCCACACGAGCAATCCATTCTGCTGGACGCTTACCGTCTACAATGCTAATTAAGTCGCCAGCCCCTGCAAAGTCGACCAATTTGTTTTGATTATGAGTCAAAATGTAAGATGTCGACCATGTAAAGTTTCTTGTACTTACATTTCTTGTCATCATTTCCAGCTCGAAACCTTTGTTTTCAACTTCACCTCTGTTAACCAGTGCAGTTGTAAATCCAGTTACCGAAGGAACAGGCACTTGTAATAATAGATCCTCACTAGTTCTTTGATACAAATCAAGTGAAAGATTGAAGCGTGAACCCCACATAGATAAATCTATACCTGGGTTAATTTCTCTCAAGCGCTCCCAACCTAAATTAGGATTAGCAATATTTGTTGCATTGTATCCAATCTGACCAAAACCAGTTCCGAACGGTGAAATAAGACCAAGATGATCGTATTGACCAATACCACTATTGTTACCAGTTAATCCGTAACTAGCTCTTACTTTCAAGTTATTGACAATGCTGTTTGCCGGAAAGAAATTTTCTTGATTAACGAGCCATCCTGCACTTAAAGCTGGGAATACACCATATTTAGTCTCTGGACCAAACTTAGAACTACCATCAGTTCTAATACTCGCGGTCAATAAATAACGGTCTTTAAGGGTATAGTTAACACGAGATAGATAAGACAATAATGCCTCATCGTATTCAACCATTTCGCCACCCGTTAAATTAGCCCCAGGAATGGTTTGAATCAGGTCATTAGTAAAACCTGCAGAATTCAATAAAGTTTGTTCCGTTTGCCAAGTCTCATATGCAAAACCAGCTACAGCATTAAGGCTCTGATTACCCCATTCCTTATCGTAATTAACTGTGCTCTCACTAACTGTATGCCATCTAATGTCAGTACTGCGATTAGATCTTGAATCAGCGGCACCATTTCGAGTTGCCGTAACACCGTACCACTCGCGGTTTTTCGTGTAACGGAAGTCACCACCGAAAGTCTGCTTGAACGACAATGCATCTGTCAGCTGGAACTTCAAAAATGTATTTGCGTATACTTTAGTTTGGTACTTTCTGCGATCACGCTCAAGAATTTTCGCTAAAGGGCCTGCATTAGAAGTAGTGGAGATATCTGTTCCTGAAGAATTTGGGTCAGGCATACCGTTTTCTAGATCATAATCATCGAACATACGTTCCATGGCGTAATCACCTACTTGAACATCAGACCAACGTCCATTTTCACTATAACGGTTTACATACCCAATGTTGTCCTCTGTGATCCATCCTGGATTCCATGGAGCCTGACGCAAAGCATCATGAACACCAACAGGGAATCTTCGTTGTTCCGTGTGCGATGGATTAAGATTAACACCGAATTGAATGCGTTCTCTTAACTTGGTTGTAAGATTGATACGGAAGTTTATTTTTTCGAAATTATCCGTGAGCAACACACCTTGATCATTCATGTGGTTCACAGAAGCTGTGAATTTCGTGTTTTTTGTTCCCCCACGTGCACTAATTGCATTACTTGTAATCATGCCGCCATCAAAGACAACATCCTCCCAATTAGTGGTACTACCTAATTGTTCAATGTATTGCATTCTGTCGGTCAATTCGCCATTGTTGTTATCACGAACAAATTGAGCCCACTCGTCAACTGTGCTCAGTACATCGTTAGCTGGAACATCTTTAAATCCAACGTACGTGTTATATGAAAACTTAGTCGGTCCTTCAACACCTTTCTTAGTTGTAATCATAATGATACCATTGGCACCACGTGAACCATAGATTGCACCTGAAGAAGCATCTTTAAGTACTTCAACAGAAGCTACATCGTTCATGTCCAAACTAGACAAGAAATCACCATCGTTACCAACAACGATGCCATCTAAGACAATCAATGGATCTGAATCAAAGGAAATAGAACCCTGTCCACGAACTCTAATAGTGGGCGCCTCACCAGCAGCAGGGTTAGTTTGCTGAATGGTAACTCCCGTTATTTGACCGCTCAAAGCGTCATCAACGCGACCCACTGGAATTTGGTCTAGGATTTTGTTTTCAATTTTAGCTACCGAACCTGTTAAGTGAGACTTACGGATTGTTCCGTAACCTACAACTACCACTTCGTCCAAAATCTCATTGTCTTGGTTCAGGGTTACGTTTACTAAAGCGCGACCTACGATAGGAACTACTTGAGATAAATAGCCCGAACTCGAAAATACCAAGGTACCCTCTTTGGGAGCTTTAATACTGTAACGTCCCAAAGCATCAGAAACTGCTGCTATTTCCGTTCCTTCTACTACTACGGAAGCCATTGGTATGGTTCCTCCATCAGATCCGGAAATTACCCCGGTAACTGTCACACTTTGTGCCAACAGTCCTGCATTGATTCCAAAAACAAAGAGAAGAAGCATAAGCATCTTGCTTCGTTTTGAATCCAAAATCGTCTTTTTGTGTACTATCATGATTCTGTTTTTTGAATATATCATCGGTGGATTTTGAAAATATATTCCGGTTTTTATTTTAATCCCATGACACCACTAATTCGAGGGAAAAATTATATTTATTGATTGTTCTGCACGTAATTTGCTATCATAGCTAAATGGTTACTTAAGCTATCTCCGGCTTCCATAGGTTTGCGCTCAGCTATACATCTGAATAATTCGTGATGCTCTCTGATAATCTGAGCATGATCCTCCGAGTAGATGTTATGCTTTTTAAAGTATTCAACTATTTCAGGGGTGATAATTAACATCAATGATTTTAAAACAGAATTTTTACAAGCATCCGCAATCCTCAGGTGAAAAACAAAGTCTTCACCGATCGCATCATCGCCGCGACTAAGGGCCTCTTTATGTTTATCCATAGCTAATTCAATAGCTGCTAGGTCTTCGTCAGTTCTGTTGAGTGCGGCCAATTGAACTATATTACGTTCAAGGATGATACGAGATTCTACAAGCGATTTGAAATCATTGCCTTGCAATTGCAACATATCAGTAATTAAACTCTGGAGCGCGGGCAGGCCCAATCCTGCAACTACAGTCCCACTTTGAGGGCGTGTCTTAAGGATGCCATAGAACTCCATTTTGCGTAATGCGTCTCTTAGCTGAGTTCTACCCACCCCTAGTCGCTCACTTAACAGGCGTTCAGAAGGTAATCTATCCCCTGGTTTAAGCTGGCCAGAAGCAATTAGATCTCTGATTTGACGAATTATGATGTCAACAGGTGAGTCGACTTTGATTTCTGTGAAATTCTTTAAAGTTTCCATATTAACATATTAAAGTTGTTAAGGCTAGCACTGAGTACAGCACCAAGCAAAAATGGAAAGGTACTAAATGAAGACCGCGCCACCTGATAGAGCTCAACACCAGAAATAGCCTTGTTTACCGGCGTTTTCAACCCTGGAATAAGATCAATATTCAAACTATCTTGAAGGCACATCATATCACTTTAACTGACGATTAATTGGTCTACCAATTGATTAGTTTACCAAAACTACAACGAAATAATCAGTATTAAAGGTCTAAAGCACATTTTTTCACTACCTAGTATTTTTAAGCACAAATCATTAATAAACAGGTGATTACGATCTATTACGTATACCAAATCGTATAAATGCTTCATTAAAAAAGATACAAACACCATTAATTAAGGTATTTGGTCAACCAATTTTGAATGAGATACACTAACTTTCATAAATGGAACGAATTCTACTTATGACTTTAGGGTCCCGCGGAGACATGGAACCTTATCTAGCTTTGGGTGAAGAACTTAAAGATGCTGGAAATGAAGTTGCCTTTTGCATGCCAGAACAATTTCGTTCACTGGCCTCAGAAGTGAGTGATCATTTCTTCCCCATGACGCACGAATACCTCGACTTAATCGATTCTCCTGATGTTAAAAAAATCACGGGGCAAATAGGCTCCGGGGCTAGCCGAATCATCACGCTTTTCAAGCTTTTGCGAGAAACGAGCCCCATACAAAAGCAGCTCATCCGCGATCAACGGGATGCAGATGTGAATTTTACTCCTGATAAAATCATTTACCACATCAAATGTGCC
>Ga0228663_1000203_pt1 | contig 23898 bp, 19 predicted proteins | sample 77DmetaG_FD_183630 | JGI IMG/M metagenome (GOLD analysis project Ga0228663, IMG submission 183630) | Seawater microbial communities from Monterey Bay, California, United States - 77D | ecosystem: Environmental > Aquatic > Marine > Coastal | place: USA: California | collected 2016-10-07
CTTATGCAGCAGAGGCAGGGCAATTTCACGAAGCTGGCTACCAAAGCATCATTTGCGGACCAGGATCTATAGAACAGGCTCATAGAGCTAACGAATTTACCACTCAAGAACAACTTGATAAGTGTGTAGTGATGTTGCAGAAATTAGTAGTTGAATTTTCGATTTAAATAAATTTTTATAAAAACCATCATGAAAAAAATACTTTTAGGTTTTACTATCCTAATGACTATTATCAGCAGTTGTAAGAATGATGATGCTAAGGATGATAATTTTAATTCAGGTGAGTGTTATTTTAATACAAATGCTCAATCTATAGTTCATGACAATATTGATAGAGAATATATTTTATATGTTCCTAGTTCATATGATGGAACGTCTGCAGTTCCTATCTTATTTAATTTTCATGGTTTTGGAGGAAGTGCAAGTCAATTTATGCAAGAAGCAGACATGCGCTCATTGGCAGAGGCTGACACTTTTATTTTAGTCTATCCCCAAGGCAGTTGCTTAGATGGCTCTTCCCATTGGAATCCTTGCCCAATAGGTGGAGACAATAAAAGTACTGCTGATGATGTAGGATTTTTTGAATCTATGATTAGTGAGATTTCGTCTCAGTACAATCTAGATATGGAAAGAATTTATGCTGCGGGATACTCAAACGGAGGCATGATGGCATACGGGCTTGCGAATTATAAAAGTGATTTAATTGCTGCGGTGGCATCTGTTTCCGGAGCAATGTTAAACTGTACAGGGTCTACCAGTCATCCAATGCCAGTAATACATCTTCATGGAACCTCTGATGCTGTTGTTTCCTATAATGGGAGTAATGATTGGAATTCTGTACAAAGCACATTGGATTATTGGACAAGTTTTAACAATACAATTTCAACACCTACCATAAACACCGATAATACTGGTGGAATGACCATTGAACATTATTCATATGAACAAGGAGATAATTCGGTTTCTGTTGAACATTATAAATATATTGGCGGAGAACATGTCTGGTTTAATGAACCGTATCAAGGCCAAAATGCTTCTGAATTAGTCTGGAATTTTATGTCTAAGTATGATATTAACGGATTGAGGTAAAACTAATCTCCATTGAAGCATAAAATCACGATACTGTCTTTTTTATTTTGTAAATTTCTTACATGAAAAATAGCTGTCTCATAATATTTATTTCAACCATCTTCTCATTATCATCAGTGATGAGTCAAGAAATGGAAGACCCCAGTATACTGTCTAATTTTTCTGATGGCCCCTATGTTTTTATAAGTAATAACAGACTCATTGAAAAAAAGATATTGAATGGTGAGGTAACTTCAAGAGTTCTTGAACCGTCAAGGTATGATACCATTTTTACTCCCCAAAAATCTAGGTATGAAAATGTTGAAAATATAGCTGCTTTAAGTGATATTCATGGGCAATATGATTTGGCTGTTGAAATCTTAAAAAACAATGGCATCATTGATCGTAATTTAGATTGGAATTTTGGAAAAGGGCATCTAGTTATAGTTGGTGATGTTTTTGACAGAGGTCCTAAAATTAATGAAATGTTATGGCTTCTTTATAAACTGGAAATTCAAGCAAAAGAAACTGGAGGGCGTCTTCATTTTCTTCTAGGAAATCATGAGTACATGGTGCTTCATAAAGATTTGAGATATGTGCATGATAGGTACAAGGTTTCTACTAAATTACTTGGGCTGGAGTATGATGAATTATATAGTAATCAAACAATAATTGGTAGGTGGTTACGCTCAAAATCTACCATTATTAAAATTAATAATTCCATTTTTGTTCATGGAGGGGTCTCTGAAGAATTTATAACTAAAAATGGGATAGATCTTAGCGACACTAATCAAATAATGAGGTCTTCTATTCAAAGAAGTAAACAAGAAATGAAGTCTACTGATTTTTATAAAACCTACTACGGTAAAAAAAGTTTAATTTGGTACAGAGGGTATTTCTATGATAATTTAGCAGATGCTGATATCTCAAAAATATTGACTCAAGTAAATTCAGAGCACATTGTTGTTGGACATTGTTCTAATGAAAAGGTTGTTCAATTATATGATTACAAAATTTTTGGGGTAGATTCTAGCATAAAAAAAGGGACTTATGGAGAGCTATTGTTTATAAAAAACAATCAATTTTACAGAGGCACACCAGACGGAAAGCAGATAAAACTTTAAAAAAAGAAGATTAGACCTAATCTTACAAACAGTTTTGGCATTTACCCTGTATTAAAACACTAGACATGAGAGCTGTTCTATTGGGTAGTTCTGGAATTGGTATTTGAATGGCTAAACAATCTACTTGCCCACAATCTATACACTGAAAATGGGGATGAACATCTGTATGTGCTGTCTTTGAACATCCGTTGCATTTTGCATACCATTTGATTCCATTTTTCCCAAGAAAAGAGTGTAATAACCCATCATCTTCAAGTTTATCTAGAATTCTATAAACAGTTGTTTTATTTAGTTTATTGGAGAGTCTGCGAATTAAATCTATTGCAGAAATAGCGTGTGAACTTTTATCAAATTCTGCTAACATGACTGCTAAAGACTGTGTTTTTCTTAAAATACCCATCCCTACAAATTTATTACAACTTTTATGAAATAACAAATTGAATGTATATATTTGCAACTTAGTTGCATTAAAATTTATTATGAAATTAATCTTAAAAAAATCAGATACATTCGGAGCGATTGCTAGTACCCTGTGTATGATTCATTGCTTCGTTACTCCTTTTATATTTCTTGCTAATACATGTATTGTTGGTGACTGTGGAAGCAGCCCATCTTGGTGGAAAAATCTAGATTATATTTTTTTAATTATTTCTTTTTTTGCTGTACATAGTTCATCCAAAAAAACCTCAAAAGAGTTTATGAAAACCGCATTGTGGTTTAACTGGACAGTTTTGTTTTTATTAATTATTAATGAAAAATTAGCATGGACTTCATTGCCTGAAACTTTTATTTACGTAACTGCCATTAGCCTAGCTGTGTTACATATTTATAATTTGAAGTATTGCCAATGTGATACTGATGGTTGCTGTAATTAAGATAAATTTTTTAATTAAAAGCTAGAATTAAAAAGTTTAAAAGCTCTCCTTTTAGGAGAGCTTTTTTTATGTTTAAGTATCTTTAATTAGCGAAAAAACATTCATTAGATAGTTAAGTTTTTACTTAACAGCTATAGGAATTTGTATTTGAGATGGATATTTTGCAGAGTGATGAATTGTATTGTGCGCTGTTATCCCAACTTTTTCATCATAATTATTCCCTCCAGTATTTAGGTTTCTTGCAAATCTTGGAAAATTACTACTTGAAATTTCTATGCGTATGCGATGTCCTTTTTTAAACATATTACTTGTAGACATGGGTGTTAAATTTACTTCATACACCTTACCTTTTTCCATAAAAACTTCTTTGTCATATCCTTCACGATAACGAACTCGTTGAATGGTTTCATCTAAATTATACGCCGAACCATCCGGATATACATCAATTAATTTAATGGTAACATCTGTGTCTTTTACATCTGATGAAATATACAGTTTAGAATTAATAAATCCGCTAACCTCAGTATCTTCATCTAGGATGGCTGTTGTGTATACTAAAATATCATTTCTAGCTTCCATATCTTGTTGATCCCATGCACCACCTTTTACTGCATTACCTGTACAACAAACATTACCTCCATAGGATGGCACTGGTGCCATTGGGTCATAAGTAAAATGATCTGGACGGTCTTTTTTAGCCTTGGAAGTAGACAGCATTCCATCTCCAAATCTGCTATTTGCATGGCCATTACTATGTAAGTAATACGTAGTTAACTTGGTATTCTCTGGAGGCCATATCTCTGATGATTGCCACTCATTACTTCCCATGGTATAATATTGTATTCTAGGAGTGGTTTCTTTAAAATCATTTGATGCTCCTTTTAACCACAAATCAAACCACTTTGTAATTTGTTCATCGTAATTTAGTCTAGCGTCGCCAACGCTCCGTTCTCCCACAATTGTATTTTCTGTAGCTCTTGTATAGGCGCAATGAAGGGTTGGAGCTATTACTAAATATTGATTATCTCTTATAAAAGGATCTTTAGAATTATTCCTTGCATGGTTAAATAATGAAATGTTAGGTGAAATAGAGACATCATACCAGGAAGCGAACCAAAAACTTGGTGTTCCAATATCTTTATCATCATGGTAAATACCACCCTTAAACCAATCTGGATCATTTGGTTTTCGTCGAATCATTTTATCAAAAATCTCCTGTTTACCATTTATGTTTTTAAGGATATCTTGAATGGGTAAATGAGTTAACGCTTTAGCCATATCTACGCGAGGGTTTTCCGGTGCTAAATCGTAAAATCTTGAAATTCTAATTAAGTCTTCTTGCGAGGCTCCTTTTGGGATTCTTGGTTTAAATTTATCGTGCTCTACACCATATAACCATGAAAAAAACAACATTTGTTCTACACCTCCTCGATACCAATTTCCTTGCTCGTTTATAGCTCCTACACGTCCAACACCAGCACCATACCCTTGTGGCACCATGGCAGCATGTGATGGATGGTCTAGTGCAGAAACAGCCATTTGCCATTCTGCAGTTGAGGAACATCCTAAAGTTCCAATTTTCCCGTTAGACCAAGGTTGGTTTTTCATCCACTCAAAGGCATCATACCCATCTGTAAGAGGTACTCCTAAAATATCCCATTCTCCCTCAGAATAGTAACGTCCTCGCTCATTTTGCACTACATAAGCATAGCCTTTTTTAACATATTCGTAGGCACGTGTAGCTGTTCTAGTTCTTTGCTTACCATCTCCCCAAGAATTAAAATTGTATGGAGTTCTAGAAAAAATAATAGGATATCTCCCCTCCCCTTTTGGTCTGTAGATATCACTAGCAAGTCTAACACCGTCTCGCATGGGCATCATTACTTTTTCATCTACTGTGGCTATCTCATTTAATTTGTCAAAAATAGATTCTTGAGCTTGAATAGAGGTTGTAAAAATAAGGGAACAAAAAAAGGAACTGAAGATCGTAATTAGTTGGGTTTTCATTTTGTAATAATTGATTTTGAATCTAAAGATAACAAATAAATTTAGAGAAATTCCTTTCTAAGTTTTAAGAAATAACTGCATGAAAATTACTCATTAAATAATAGTATCTAAAATAAAAAAATCACCCCAAAAAAATATTTTGAAGTGATTTTTAAATTGAAATATTGCTTTCAATTCATATGATTAAGAAAAATTTAGTCTTTTAAATACACTAAACGTTCTAATCTAGTGAGTTCTTTATCATCTACATACTTCCCTATTTCTTTTCTAAATTGAGCTAGGTTTTTATAAGGTCTATACTCTAAAAATTCATGAGTCATTTTTTTACCAATACCAGGTAGCACTTTAATATCGTCTTCTGAAGATGTATTTAATTCTACAGGAACAAAAACATAATCTAAATAACGAGCTACCTCTTCTTCGTCTACATATTTACCAATTTCTCTTTTAAATTGTGAAATGCTAATATAGGGTCTGTACTCCTCAAATTCATGTGCCATTTTATCACCAACTCCAGGAATCATTTTAAAATCTTTCTCTTCTGTAGTGTTTAGATTAAATGGTACAAATATCTTTTTAAAAAGTTCTTCTGTATTTTCTACCTCTATGATTGAATTAAAATCTGTCATAGATAGAAAGGGTCTTGCTGCTAAAAGTTGTTGAACTACCTCTTCTGAGAAGCCCAAAGCAACAAAATCTGATTCTGTGGCTAGATTGGCATTTAAAACTACTAGAGGTGCAGGTTTTTCTCCTTTTTTAACTTCTAGATTGTTTGGTGTGTTTTGTTTCTTCTCTGCTGATTGTTTACAGGATACTAGAAATAAACTTGCGGATAGCGCGAAGATGAATAGTGTACTAAATTTTTTCATGTTGTTGTTTTATTAAAATTAAATATGAATACCCAATGAATGCTAAGACTAACATGCTCATAGGGGCTAGGGTTGGTAATGCGCCAGATAAACTTTCGGAAAATAGTTCCCAATTTGTAGCGGTAGGTTTCATGTCCTGCTCAAACTCAAAATTAGATTGCAGGTGCAAGAAAACACCATAAATACCGCTGAAAGATGTTAAAACAAGCACCAGTTTAAACAGTTTGATGATTATTTTTGATCTTTTAAAAAAAAGTATGATTAGGTTTATGAGTGAAAAAGCAATGCATAAAACTGGTATTAGTTGAAATGCATCTTCATAATGATCTAGTAAATACAATTCTAAAAGCGTTCCTATCATCATAAACAGGAGTGCTAAAACAATCATTTTTTTTACACTAAATTTTTCTGAAATAACTTTTTTATGTTGCATACACTTGCAAAATTACATATGAATCTTTGATAAAAAAAATTATTTAGAAATATTCTAAATAATTTTATAAAGGAGTTGTATCTTGGTTGACCATAACTTATTAATACCCTAATAACACACAGTTTTTAAATGAAAACATTACTTTTACTGAGTTTATATTTTAACTGTATGTTATCTCACAACTACTAAAGAAAAATGACTCCAAAAAAAATACTATTATTACTGACTGCACTTATGTTGTTTTCGTGCAACAACAGCACCAAAAAAAATACTACTCCAAAAAATGTAATTTTTTTGATTAGTGATGGGACTGGTTTATCACAAATTTCTTCTGCTTTCTATTTTAAAGAAACTCCTTCAAATTACCAACGATTTCAAACCATAGGCCTAATAAAAACATCTTCCTCAAGGGAAGATGTAACGGATTCTGCTGCTGGAGCTACTGCTTTTGCAGCTGGGGTAAAAACATACAATGGGGCTATTGGTGTTGCAGATGACTCTACCAAGGTGAAGAATTTAGTTGAAATAGTATCTTCAAAAAATATTAAAACTGGAATGATTGCTACATCTTCCATCACACATGCTACTCCAGCCAGTTTTTATGCTCATGTAATTAGTAGAGATTTTCAAGAAGAAATAGCAGTTCAATTAGCTGAATCTGACATAGATTTTTTTGCTGGGGGTGGGCTTCAATTTTTTAACAATCGCAAAGACAAGCAAAATATTTTAAACACTTTAACTCGTAATAATTTTACTATAGATACTATTGGATTAACAAATTTATCTACCATTACCAATAATGAAAAAATGGCCTATCTATTGGCCAATGATGGAATGGATCGTATCTTAGAAGGTAGAGGAGATTTTCTTCCTAAGGCTACTGAACTAGGGATGCAATACTTGAGCAAAGATAACCAACCATTTTTTTTAATGTCGGAAGGGTCTCAAATAGATTGGGGAGGTCATGATAATGATGCACCCTACCTAGTATCTGAACTTATTGATTTTGACGATACTATTGGAAAAGTATTAGATTTTGCAGAACAAGACGGAAATACCCTGGTAATTGTAACCTCCGATCATGAGACAGGTGGTTTTACGTTGGCATCTAAGAAAAAATATACTAAAGATGGAGAAGAGTATGACGATTATACTCAAATAGAAATGACCTTCTCTACCAAAGGACATTCTGCTTCCTTAATACCTGTTTTTGCCTACGGACCTGGAGCTGAAGAATTTTCAGGGATATATGACAATACTGATATCTTTACTAAGATTATGAAAGTAACTAAATGGGAATAAGATTAATTTTTCCAGAAAGATTTTAAAAATAAACTTTTCATAGTAAACCAAAATGCAAAGATACCTGGAAGATTCTTTTTAGGTTTTTTTCCTTTTCCTATCCGCTGTATTTGAAGCTCATACCAAGGAAGTTCTACACCACCTAACTTATCTAATAACGGAATTCCTATTCTTGGAATAGGCGCTTCAAATTTATTAACTGAACCATCAAAAATTTGATTAGCTAATGCTGGATACAAACAAAAAGGTCTTGCCAAACCAACTACATCTAACTTACCGCTAGCCAAAGCACCTTCCATAACAGATACTGATCTAAAACCTCCTGTTAATAACAAGGGTGTTTGGGTAAGTTTTCTTGCTTTTTCTATATATTCTAAAAAATACACTTCACGTTCCTCAGTACTTTTTTTACGATTTCCTTTAATCATTGCTGGTCTTTCATAGGTTCCTCCAGATATTTCAATTAAATCCATTCCTTCATTTCCTAACAGCTGAATAACTTCCATAGATTCTTCTTCAGTGAAACCACCTCGTTGAAAATCTGCAGAATTAATTTTTATTCCTACTGGATAATCAGCGCCTACTTGACGTCTAATTTCTCGATAAATCTCTAATACAAAACGAGCTCTATTTTCTAATGCGCCACCCCATTGATCTGTTCTAACATTGCTATTAGGAGATAAAAACTGACTCACTAAATATCCGTGGGCTCCATGAATTTGACAGCCTGTAAATCCGGCTTCCTTTAATATTCTAGCGGTAGTTCCAAAACGTTTGATAATTTTCCAAATTTCTTCTTCAGTTAATGCCTTAGGGATGGTAAACATTTTTGAAGCACCTCCCATTTTAAGTGGAATGGCAGATGGAGCTACTACCTCTCTATTGATTGAGGCAAATGCTTGCCGTCCTGGATGATTGATTTGAGGCCAAATATGAACTCCTGTTCCTTCAACAGATTTAGCCCAGGCCTTTAATTCTTTAAAATGTTTATAATCTTCTACAACAACATTTCTAGCTTCACCAAGTGCTTTTGAATCTACCATAACATTTCCAGTAATCAATAATCCTGGATTTCCTTCTGCCCATACTTTGTATGCATGGATTAAACCTGAGCTTGGCGCATGATACTTAGTTCCAAAGTTTTCACTCATGGCTGATTTAGCGATTCTATTTTTTAAAACTGAGCCATTTGGCAAAGTAAATGGTGAGGAAATATGCTGCATAAATAATTGTGTTTTAATAAAACAAAAGTAGCTTTAATTATACTATAAATTTGGCTTTTATGATAAGAATAAAGCTAACAAAGCAGCTAAGGATGCTCCGGTAATTGGTCCAATAACAGGAATCCATGAATAGCTCCAATCATTAGAAGCCTTCTCTTTTATGGGTAATATGGCGTGCATAATTCTTGGTCCCAAGTCTCTTGCTGGATTAATAGCATAGCCTGTTGTACCTCCTAAAGACAAACCAATAGCCCAAACTAAAAAAGCAACGGGAAGTGCTCCTAATGATCCTAGGCCAACCAGTTGGTTTGTATCTGCCAGGGCAGCATCTGTAAAATTTAGAATGGTAAAAACCAATACAAAAGTTCCTACAATTTCCCCTACTAAGTTAAAAAACCTGTGCCGTATTGCAGGTGCTGTACAGAAAACTGCTTTCTTAGTATCTCCATCTTTAGTTGCATCAAAATGATTTTTGTACACCAACCAAACGATAGTAGCACCCAGCATTGCACCAATCATTTGAGCTAAAACATACGAAGGAACCATTTCCCAAGCAAATTCTCCTGCAACAGCTAAACCGATACTAACTGCAGGATTAATATGTGCGCCACTGAAGGGTCCGGTTACAACCACTGCCACATATACAGCCAGTGCCCAACCTGTGGTAACTACAATCCATCCACTATTATTACCAATAGTTTTATTCAATTCTACATTGGCAACAACTCCTCCACCTAATATTATAAGTAAAGTAGTTCCAATAATTTCTGCAATAAATGGTGTCATAATATTTTATTAATTATTAATTTTTTGACCAGTATTCTAGGGCATCTACTGCTCTATACCAACCTTTAATTTGTTGATTAATTGACTCTCTTGAAATAGAGGGAGTAAATGACGAATCTATTTGCCATATGTCTTGTATTTCTTCCTGACTTTCCCAATATCCAACGGCCAATCCTGCTAAAAAAGCAGCTCCCATAGCTGTAGTCTCAACAACTTCTGGGCGAACCGTAATTGTGTTTAATACATCTGCCTGAAACTGCATGAGCATGTTATTAATTGTTGCACCACCGTCTACTCTTAGTTCTTTAATGGCAATCCCGGAATCTGCTTCCATGGCTTTTAAAACATCCATGGTTTGAAAGGCAATAGATTCTAAAGCTGCTCTAGCCATGTGAGCATCTGTACTTCCTCTTGTTAACCCAAATACAGTCCCTTGTGCGTGCTGATTCCAATGGGGTGCCCCCAAACCTGCAAAAGCAGGAACAAAATAAACTCCTTCAGAACTTGAAACAGAACTAGCTAGTGTTTCCACCTCTTGAGAAGTTCTTATAATCTTTAAACTATCACGCAGCCATTGAACAACAGCTCCTGCAATAAAAATACTACCTTCTAAAGCATAGTGTGTTCTATTATTTATTTTCCAGGCTACAGTTGTTAGAAGGTTATTTTTTGATATGATGGGTTTATCACCAATATTCATAAGCATAAAACATCCTGTTCCATAGGTGTTTTTTACCATTCCTTTTTTGGTACACATTTGTCCAAACAAGGCAGCTTGTTGGTCACCCGCAATCCCTGAAATTGGTATTTTTTCTCCGAAAAAAACAGCCTTAGTGTGAGCATACACCTCACTAGATTGTTTTACTTGAGGCAACATGCTTTTTGGAATCCTGAATAAAGCTAATAATTCTTCATCCCAGTCCATGGTATGTATGTTAAACAACATCGTTCTTGAAGCATTCGTTACATCAGTAATATGTTGCTCTCCTTTTGTGAAATTCCATATCAACCAAGTATCTATTGTCCCTAGAACTAATTCTCCAGCTTCTGCTCTTTGCCTTACCCCTTCTACATGATCTAAAATCCAAGTTACTTTTGTGGCTGAAAAATACGAATCTATAACTAGGCCAGTTTTTTCTCTAATGAACTCACTCTTACCCATTTCTTTGAGCTGATCACAAAAATCTGATGTTCTTTTGTCTTGCCAAACGATGGCGTTGTAAACTGGTTTTCCTGTTTTTCTATCCCAAACAACAATTGTTTCACGCTGATTGGTAATACCAATACCTGCAATGTTTTGGGAAGTTAATCCATCTTTTGTAATGGCCTCAGCTGCAATTCCTACTTGAGTTGACCAAATTTCATTAGGATCGTGCTCTACCCAACCTGGTTTTGGAAAAAATTGTTGAAATTCTTTTTGAGCAACAGAAACTATGCTTCCTTTTTTATCAAAAATAATTGCTCGTGAACTAGTAGTTCCTTGATCTAAAGAGAGTATGTATTTTTTCATAATTTTTTAAAGATAAATAAATAATTTTTGATGTTGGAAAGTGTTGATTATAGTATGTTAAACATACATCTTTGCTTTTATAATTTATTGATATTTCATTATCTTTGTAAGGTATCATAAATGATACATGTATTTACCATATTAATTTAAAAATATATGAAATATAATATTTCTAATATGATGTCTCTAGACATCTATTTAGATTCTGTTCAAGATATTGACTACAAAAATATTACCTCTGAAACATCTACAACAGATCAGAGTATTATGCCGCTAATGAGTTGGGATATTTTTAGTGAAGATTTTAGTACAACAATTGAGAATTCAAAAATTTTGAATGATATAGAACAAGTAAAATCTTTTGCTAAAAAATCTAAATGGAAAAATAAAATTGATGGTATTTTTGAAAATCAAGACTTCGAGGCATTAGTTATTACTGATATCAACCAAAAAATACTATGGGTAAACAATGGTTTTACTCAAATGACAGGCTACTCTAAAAAATTTGCGATAAACAAAACTCCAAATTTTTTACAAGGTGAAAATACTCAGAAAACAACTAAAAAGAGGATTAGAACTAAACTCGAACTTCTTAAACCTTTTACTGAGGTAATTACCAACTACAGAAAAGATAAGACTCCCTACAAATGTGAAGTGAAAATTATTCCTTTATACAAAGAAAAAGTAACTCACTTTTTAGCCATAGAGAGAAAAGTTGTTTAATTGCACTGCGTTACGATTTACAATTATCTTAGTTGAAAAAGATATCATTCTTTTCAAAAGACTTGTCTAATCATATTACACAACTCTTATTTGGGAGCGTAGACTTTTTTTGCAGTTTTCATAACATCTGACCGATCGAATGACATTGTTTTTGTTTCAAAATTTGAATACAATTCCATCTGGTCTGTGTAATGAGGGCTTTCTGGTCTTCGACTATTTCCAAAAGAAATTACAGATTCAAAATAGGTTTTATTAGGTGTAAACCTAACTAAACCAATGTAAGATTCTCCGTGAGTAATTTTAATTTTTCCATCCTTATAGGGTTGCCCTCTCATAGCAGTTACCACATCTGGAAGTCCGTAAATAGGAAGTTCTTTATTTCCTCTTACCAATTTTTGAAATTCACCAAGTTGTATTCGCTCTGTATTAAAATACGTTTTTAAATGATCTTTGGTGATTTTTAAAGCTTCATATAAAGCCTCCTTAGTGAAAATACGATCTTTTCCAAGTTGATAATAAAAAGGAGTTAGCTGATAATACAAAGAAGCATATGCACCAGCTCCATAAGATGTTGGATTGGTAATTCTATCCCAATTTTGAATGTCATTTAATAAGGTGCTTACCTCCGGATAATCGGCTACCTTCATATCAAACAATGGGTTTAAATCCATGTAGTTATATTGAAGTGGTGTTGGTAATTGATGATCGTATTTAATGCGTTTAAAACGTTTATAATCTATTCGCTCTTCTTCTTCTAACAACTGCAAAAGTCTAGTTGATCGGTTGTTGTCATAGGTTTCAAAATTAATTTCTTTGGCAAAATTTTCAGCAATTGGATTGTCTGCTTCACTAGATGATTTAAAAGGACTGTGATTGGCATTGTACACAAAACCAGATGCTGGCTTAACCACTTGCGGTAAATCTTTTATATCATAATAACTATCCCACAAGGTTTCTCGAGTGTTTCCAGGAACTACATCCAGCCAATCATAGCCTTCGGCTCTTATTGGAATTTTACCATTTGAAATGTAAAAAATAGTATCGTTTCTATCTGCATACCCAATATTATATCCTGGCAATGCCTTCATTTCTAAAACTTTATAAAATTCTGAAAAATTAGTAGCCTTATTCATTTTCCACCACTGCTCTATGGCTGTAATATTTGTGGTACTTGGAGTTCTTACAGAATAAACACCAGTTTTATTTTTTAATGTTGGACCGTAAATACTTTTATAGAATTTTTTCTTAATTGGTATATTTATTCCAAGAAATTTTAAAGTAAGTTTTGCTTTAAATTTTTCTAATTTGTAGGGTTTCCCGTCTACCAAATAAACATCTTTTTTCTTTGGATGCATCTGAAGTGCATATACATCTGCTTTGTCTGGATAGTTTACGGTATGGGTCCATCCTAAATATTCGTTTGCGCCAGTTAGTATACAAGGTGTGCCAGGAAATGCCGCTCCAATAATATTGGTGCCTTCATCACTTACCAAATGCGCTTCATACCATGAGGTTGGCCCCTCTAAAGGTTGATGCGTATTAATGGCCAAGAATGTTTCGTCTGAACCAGTTCTATTTCTACTAATGGCAATAAAATTTGATCCTTTACTATCTTCTTCAATTTTGTAAGGCCAAGACAATGAATTATTAACTATACCACTTACCAGTTTATCTGCTTCATTAGAAATAAACAGTTGCAATTGTGTGTAGCGAAGTAATTTTTTAACGGTAAGAGGGAATAATTTTTTTTCTAGAATCTGCTCAGGATATTTTTTTGCATAAGCATTTAATCCTGCAGCGAAACCCTCTGTAAGGGCTATGAATTTTTTATCGAGAGTGTTGTAATATTTATCAACCGTTTCTTCAGATTGAATTAATTGTGTCAAAAAATCGGCACCAGCACCTTTTAAACCGATGAGCTTTCCCAATAATCCGTTACCAGCTAAATACCCTTCTTGAATAAGTTTAAAGTGGTCTTCTGCTTGCGCCCAAGCAAAGCCATAAGCTACCTCAGGGTCTGTTGAGGCATATACATGAGGTACACCATAATTATCTCTTATAATTTCTATTTGATCTGGGTTAATTTGTGAATACCCTTTGAAACAAATACTGATAGTAAGTAGAATGAATACAATTTTTTTCATAGGATTGTTGATTTAAAATAATGTCTTTTAATAAAATTTTAAAATATTGATTTTTATAAATATTGATTTATATAATTTGATATTTTATTAAATGTATCCGTTAAATTTTGACCAAACCAACCATGACCTTCCTCTTCGTAGAAAGTAAATTCATGTGGAACTCCAAGAGTGGTAAGTCGAGAATCCAAATCAATTCCTTGTGAGTTTGGCACTAACGGATCTTGACCTCCATAAAAAAGCAATGTTGGAGGGGAAGTAGCTGTAGCTGTATGATACGGGCTGGCAGATTCTAAAAAGGAAATTGAAGGATTTCCAAATAAAAAATACATCGATTGAAAGGTAGGATTTGTGCTATTATAATAAGCTGGATCTGTAAAATTTGTAGGACCTACAATACTGCACACCATGTCTACTTGATTATTGGTGTCATTGGCATAACTCCATAATAATGATAAATGGGCACCAGCACTTAAACCTATAAAACCAATATCATCACTAATAACAAGTGATGTTTTATTTGATGAAATATAATTTACTACTGCACTTATATCATTTGTTTGCATAGGAACTGGTGGTGAATTTACTCCTGCTAAAGTATAATTTATGTTTACTATCCCTAAGGATGGATGATTTTGCATTACATAATCTCTGACACCATTCATATCTTCTTTATCACCACCTACCCAACTACCTCCATGAACTAAAAATAAAACTTTAGTATTTTCAGTTCTACCCTCTGGAAGATAGATATCAAAAACTTGATTGCTATCTGAACCGTATGAAACATCTAATGCTTCATAAGCTTCAATAATTTCTGGTTCTAAATTTATTTCGGAATCTTCATTAGAACAGCTAAAAAATAAAACTCCAATGAAGGCTATATAAAAGAGGTTTTTTAAAATTTTCATATTTAATATTAATTTTTATTTGGACCAGGAAAAAACATATTTGTTTGCTCTTGGTATTTTTTATAGTTAGGTCTCTTTTGAAGCGTGTAAAACTCAGAGGGTACTGCTCCAGTATAATAAACCAATGTTGTATACATAATGTATGATATATAAAACAATCCTATATAAATAATAATCCAAACTAGTTGTTGATCATCAGAAAAAGCAATGACAAGAGAAGGCAAAGAGGAGATAATCATGGAATTCCATACCATCCATTCTGAAAAATAGTTTGGGTGGCGGCTGTATTTCCAAAATCCTACATTGCAAACTTGCTTTTTTTTCTTTTCTAAAAATGATTTTTTTAAAAATTGCTGTTTTTGCATGTCGGAAACATGTTCTAATATAAACCAAACTGCCCACAGACATACTCCAATTATCTCTAGAGTGGAAATGGTACTACTTGAGTTAGTAGACATTAAAAATGCAGGAATTGCTAAGAAAGTAATATTGGCAAAACATTGAATCAAAATTTCATATTGTAGCGATAAATTTAAATTTTTATACCCAGCTTTGTTCCAGCGTCTTCTTTGATACGAATATCTAGACAACTCTGAATTTAAATGTCCTTTTGAAAATAATATAAGCGCTCCAATTCCCATTCTTAGACCAGAAAATAAATACATCCCTGCAACCATATATATTCTTGGCCTGTACCCATCACCTAAAAACAAAACCAACACCCCAATGAGAACAAGACCCCAAGGCCATGCAATGTCTACATACGACATTCTTTTAGTAAGAAGAGCAGGAATACAAGCAACAAATAAAAACAGAAGGAGTTGAAGCATGGTATTCACAAGAATCATCTCTCTAAAAATTGCTATTTGATATATGAAATAAAATAAAATAAGGTAGGGCGCATAGCCGATAGTACGTGCTAAAATATTTTTAAGTAACAATTTCATAAGGCTAGTAATATTAAATAAAATTTAGAGGAGAGTTACAACAAAAACTGTTAAAATATAAACAAAAATCTCCTGTGAGATATAAGTTTTAATGAATAGAACAACAAAAATAATCAGATTGTGTAGATGATTAATAACACGGACTATTTCACTTTTTTATAGCTGTTTTCATTATATTTTAATTCTTTAAAAACTTAAGGTAAGAACTTTTCTGACCTTCAATTATTTTAATAAAATACATTCCTTGTTTTAGTTGACTCACATCTATGGCGGTTGAATTTTGGTTATCTAAAATATGTTGCCCAGTTATGGTAAATACTTGTAGGTTAAATTGATTTGAAACCCCTTTAATATACAGTGTTTTTTGTGCAGGATTTGGATAAATTTTTACGGTAGTTACAATGTCCTCATCTGATGATAACGAACTACTATTAACAGCGTTTGGGCTTCCATAATTATTAATACAATCCCAACTTCCAGGTAATGAGTTGTCAAGATCTGCTGTGATTAGTTCTAGGGTATACCCTGTTTCTTTTGCACAATCCGACCATGGATCGTCTGAATCATAAACAACCTCGTCCTGGAGTACTCCAAAATCATTATACAATCTAACAGAATCAGAATTCCCAAACCCAAAACCTAGTTCACCAATATAATTTGTAATGTCTGGAAAAACATCAGAAAAATCTGAAGCATCTTTTACCAATACAATAAAACTGTTGCCTTCTATTTGGGTTTCTGAGGGGATCTCATATACATGTGAATCATCATCATCTTTTAATTGCCAACCAGATAAGTCTATAGATGTTGAATTTGGATTATACAACTCTACCCAATCATCTGCATTAAAATCATCAATAGATTTGTAATTTATTTCGTTGATAACTATAGGATCTGTGATCTGTGATTCTGTAAAGTTTGGAATCACTTCAAATGCACCAACTATACTAATACTAATTGTTTCTTCTGTAGAGGTGAGGTCTCCACTCCAATGTGAAAACTCAAATCCGTTGGCTGCAATTGCTGTTAATTGAATAGGTACTGTTTGAAAATAATCTCCTGTCCAAGAGGATTCTTGGATCATTAAATTTTCATTTACTTCCACAGATCCTTCAGTAGTATTGGTGTTTGTAATTGTTAGTGGATGAAAATTTGGCAAATTAAATTGAGATAGAATATGGTTTTTAACAATAGCGGGTCTATTGTCTGCAAATATTTTCATTTGATCGATATAATATCCAACCCATGCACTAATATTGGAGATGTTTACACCAATATTGGTAAGGGATGGGTCATCTCTCCAGCGTTCATAATGAGCATTTACTTCGGGTTCAATAGTTGCATAAATTTGTTCTATATGGGTAATTACATTAGTGGAAAGAAAACGCGTATTGAGTTCATCTGCATATCGATTAATAAATTTATTTCTAAATCCTAAATTTGTTGTTAATCTTCTAAATAACAGTGTAGACCATGATGGATTTGGCCATCCCGGACCATTGGGATCTAAGGCAAAACTGAGTGTATTTTCTTGGTAATTATTAATATTCCAAAAGGGGCCAAAACCAAAATCGGTATCAAACATGATCCAACGCCATTTTCCGCCTGTATATTTCCAAAATTTTATATTATTACCTGGCCAATCTGTATTGTTGAAAAATATATTTGAAGCTTGGTAAAGCGCATATTCTGTGAGGTCTATTTGCTCATTTACATATTCAAAATTTGAATTTACGGTTAAATCTGTAGTTGATATATAATCTATTAGTTGAAGGTATTCTTCGTTACTTCCTTCAATTTCTTCTGCATTGTTGGTAAGTAATGTGATGTCATCTGCATCTACATTGTGTTTAGACGCCAACATATGTTCATTAATTTTTTCTCTCAAACTATACATCCCCCAATATTCACCGTTAAGGTATGTGGCAACAGGGTTGTGTTCTTGAAAGTCTAACCCAGAATCTCGCATTAGACTGGTAAGCATAATGTCTTTCATTGAAGATCGCATCCAATCTTGCCCAGAATTTCTTAATACTAGAGCTTGAAATTTATCATACCCTAACTCATTAAAAAAGGGATGTTCAAATTTTGAGTCTCCGTATTGACCTCTTGCAAATAAAGATAAAGATCGTTGTCCGTTTTGACCTCTACTCCAGCCCCCAAAAATCTTCACCCCTGCATTAAACTCAGAAAAATTATCAGTTCCGTTTTCATGAAAAGAAAAATGAATTGGACGTTCCCAATCTTCCCAAAAATTTGCGCCAAAATAAGGTTGATTTGTGTCATAGGTTCCGTCTGGTCCAAAAACATAAATTCCAGTATCTTCATCAAAGAAATTATCTGGTGCTGTAGCTAATAACATCAAATCTATTTCATGATTTGAATTGAAAATATATGATTTTGTAAATATTGGGGAAGGAAAATAATTGGCTAAAAAAATCCTTGCTCGTACACTTGTGTTTGCTGAGATTTCTATAGGTTGTGTATAGATTGGTGAAGATTCAGTTGGTTCTTCTCCTCCAAGAGCATAATGAATAACTTCTCCAGAACTATTTCCAGATAATGTTAAGTTAAAAGAGCCATCAACTGCCCCTGACTCTTGTGAAAAATTAACCTCACTTTGAACTGCACCTAAAAATTCGGTGCTTGAATTTTCATAACCCGGAGTAGTTTCCAGATAGCTTACAAGGTTTCCAGAGCTTACAGATATTCCTACTGAGGTGTTGGGTGGTAAGTTTTCTGCTGTTAATTCATCAATTAAATTTTCAGTTGCATCCGAAAGAAGCAAGGTTTCAGTATCCGAGGATATTTTAAAATTGGTATGAAGATTGGTTATTAAGTTTAATACGTCAGGTGGAGTAACTCCAGCAGTATTTGGTGCGGTAAAAACTGCGGATAAGAAGGGTATTATGGTAAGATCTGAAGAATTTGAAGAAACATTATGAGCTTGTATTGTTAAAATATTTTCACCTGAATTTAAAATTGAACTAAAATCTGTTATCAAAAATCTTTCTGGTATTCCTCCTAAATATAATTGAGCTTCATGATCTTGAATTGTTCCTGAATTAAATGGTGGAGGCACCCCATTTATATTGGCACGAGCAACTTCTATACCATTAATGTAGGCAACAAAACCATCATCATAATCTAGGTCTAATATTAACGAAGACACCTCACTTACATCGGTAATTTCAAAAACTTTTCTAAGGTAAACTGACCGTGTTGAATTAGGAAGTACTGTAGCGTCATCACCGTCTCCATAGCCAAAGCCAGAGCTAGATTCTGCCCAAGTAGAATCATCAAAACTAAGAGAATTCCAATTAGAATTGGGTTCAGAACTTGGTGTTAAGTATTTAAATACATCTCCTTGATTTATGAGTGTTCTAGGATAAGCAAGAGTAGATCTGTCTTTTTTAGAAGCCCATACCAGTAGATATTCGTCAGGTGCTAATGTAATGTTTGGAAAAACCCATTTGTCTAATTCATCTAAATCATCGGAGATGAACCATCCATCTATGGAAACATCTTCTGAACCGGGGTTGTGTAATTCAAACCAATCTGGAGTGTCTCCATCTTCATCTGTATATTCAGAATTTGAAGAAACCACCTCATTTATTTTTATAGTCTGTGCACTAATACTAACACAAAAAAAGAAAAATAATAAGCCTAAATACTTCATTAAAATTACATATTTCAAATTAACAAGTACAAATATAACTAGATTTACTAGGAAACTGAAAACTAATAAAATATTCTAATATTTATTTTATATGCAGTACTTTGTGATTGAAATTGAGATGAGCTTATCTAAATAAATAAGAAATGAAATTAAAAAGAGAGGTTGGGGTTTTAGGACTTAGTGCTAATATTGTTAATATTATTATTGGTGGTGGTATTTTTGTTTTACCAGCAATTGTGGCTGCAAATTTAGGAGCATCAAGTAGTATTGCTTATCTCTTTTGTGGTTTTGTAATGTTACTAGTGATGGCATGCTTTGCTGAATTAGGTAGTGTTTTTACTGAAGATGGGGGTAGCTACACCTATATACAATCATCTTTTGGTAATTATCCAGGGTTTCTTACCGCCATACTAATAGTTGTAGCCTCATTTACTGGTGATGCTGCTGTTGCCAATGCTATCGTGGATATTTTAAGTACATTTTTACCAATATTTAATGAGTTATGGACACAGTCTCTTTTTTTTATTCTACTTTTTTTTGGTTTTGGTTTTGTTAATATTGTTGGTTTAAAAAAAGGAGTTGGGTTTGTGAAAGTTATTACGCTGCTGAAATTAGCTCCTTTATTCTTAATCATCATTTTTGGATTTTCGGAAGTTAGTGTTTCAAATCTTTATTGGGAAAATACCCCCTCTGCAACTGAAATTGGTGAAATGTCTTTAATTTTATTCTTTGCATTTGTTGGTGCGGAAAAAGGACTATCTTTAAGTGGAGAAGTTAAAAGTCCGAACAAAACAATTCCTAAAGCCATTGCGTTAAGCATTGTCACCATTCTTATTATTTATATTTTAATTCAACTTATTTCACAAGGTGTTCTAGGGAATACGCTTACTAATTATAATAAAAACCCATTAGCTGAAGTTGCAAATGTTGTCTTTGGACCAATTGGTTTTACTGTCATTACATTTGGAGCTGCAGTTTCTATGGTAGGAAGTATAAGTAGCAAAATTCTTAGCATGCCAAGAGTAATTTTTGCAGCAACATCAAAAAATGTAATCCCGCTAAAAAGTTTAGGTAAAATTCATAAAAAATATACAACACCTTATATAGCTATTATAGTATATATCTGCTTAGGTTTTGGTTTTTCTATAGTTGGAGGATTTAAGGGGTTAGCAATTATTTCAAGTGCTTCAACACTGCTTATTTATCTAGGTATATCTTTGGCAACAATAAAATTAAAGGCTTCCAAATTAAATAAAAAAAATGATGGATTTAAGGTTCCTGGGAGCTATTTAATTCCAATAACATCATCTGCTATTATTGTTTGGCTTTTATCCAAATTATCTCAAGAAAAAATATTCGTGTTTATAGGGGTTTTAGTTATTTTAAGTTTGATGTTTTTTATAGTAAAACTATTCTCAAAAAAATAACCTTTCTGATTGCTCTATGGTATCTCTAAATTTATCAAATAGATTCCTGAAGAAATGAGCAAAAAGCAAAATATCGTTAAATAATTCCATTTATCCTTGTAAAAAATAACACCAAATAGTATTGTTAAAATAGGGGTTAAAAGACTAATAAGTGAGGAAATTAACGGATCTGTAAACTTTAATCCTGAGAAACCTGTCCATATTGCTGCAAATATTACAGTAGCCATCAAAATAGCAGTAGTTGATATTTTTTTTAAATCATAACGCAATTTCACCAAAGAGAAAGACGGGCTAATAATTACAATAGTTATTGAAGACAAAAAAACCACCGCTTCTTGAATAGATAATGAAAAAATTACTGGAATATCTTTCTTTAAACCATACCAATGCATAAGAGTTGAACCTGCGAAAAAAATTGACATAAGAGAAAACAGCAATAGCTGATGTAAAGACATTTGTTGGGTATTCTTTTTTTTAATTTGGTATATGTATAATACAAATCCACTAATTATTAATAAAGAGGCAACCCTGTAATTTTCAAAGTGTAAACTTTCAAAAAAAAACAAGAAAGAACCAATAAGAAAAACTATAATCAAATTAAAGAGGGCTAATTGCGATAAGCTTCCTTTTTTGAGAGCATGTATCATACAAATCAACCCTAAAGATCCAAAAACTGAAGCGATGAAAATATTAAGAAAAAGAGGGAAGTCTATAGTATTAATAACATCTAAATAAAAAGTAATTATAACAATAAAACCGACAATACTTGTCAACAAAGATCTCGAAGCGATGATAAACCATAAATTAAATTTAGACAAAGCTCTTTTCCATAAAAGATTGCTTAAAGCATAAAAAAAATTTGATAAAATGAGGTATACCATATATGTTTAGTTATTCTTTAAATAGTTCAGAGCTATTTACTCATAATACTAATAAAAAAAGTGTAATTAAATAATTACACTTTTTTATTTACAGTTTTTCTCTTTTTCAATGAATATTTCCCAAATATTTTTTTAGGGGATAATTATGTCATATACAATATTATGACAAACATTTTAGTATATTGGTACATATTTAGTACATCTATGGAAAAAAAACTAAGAGACATTACTGAAGTAAAAATTGGTTTTAAAATAAAAAGCTTAAAAGATAGCAAAAGGCTGAGTCAAATTATAGCTAAAGAAAATGATATAGCTATTAGCTACAACACCATTAGAAGGTTTTTTGGAGTCGTTAAAAATGTACAAGCTAGTAACTTCACATTAGACACCTTATCAAGATTTAATAGTTTTGAAAATTACTCTGATTTCCTCATTAATTACAAATTAAGAAATAAGTGGAGGCAAGAATTTGAAATTTCAAAGATTATTCACAATGGTGAGGAAGATAGATTATTAAAATATGTAGAAAGTAGTCTCAGTCAAAGAAAAAGCTTCAACTTAAAATTAATACAAATAATAAGAGAATTATTACTCATTGGAAATTTTGATCTAATTCGCAAGATTTTTGAACTGAAAAAAATGAATGCTAGAAATTTTAACTATGACGGCCAAGTACTAATAGGTATGTCTATAGGGTATTTAATTAGAGTTGTTAACATAAAAAACAAAGCGTTTAACCAACTACTTTTAAATGAAAATTTTCAGGATTTAGTAATTACAATTTTTGTAGACTATGCATGTTTAAAAACGTATTATTCTAAAATTATTAAAACGATTTATAAAAATTCTTCAAGAAAAAATGTAAGGGTGTTCTGTGAAGGAATTTTAAATTTAAATCTATTTTTTAATAAAAAAAATAAACATTTCTATTATACATTAAAAGATGAAGATGAATTTCACCCCATTTTAAAAAGTAGAATATTTGCTCAATATTTATTAATTGAAGATTCTAACGTAATATTTAAACTAAATAATTATTATCAAAAATATCTAGTAGATGGTTTTATTCCCATAGAATATTTATTTGAAATAAATTTTACAAGCATACTAACTCGAAACTTTGAGGTAATGAAATGGATTATTGAAAAAATAAAACCTGAAACAGATTACACATTCTTTTATAAGTATGAGCATTACAATAATTTTTTATTCATGAAACTCATCTATTACACTAAAATGAATGATCATAAAAACATTGCCTCAATTGATAAAAATTTAACAATCGAACGATTTAAATCATATGAGGATATGGCCCTCTTATATCATAACATATGTAAATATAGATGGACTAATGATGACAAGTTCTTTGCTGCCTATACGAAAATAGCAAAAAGGGTGAATCCCATATTTTTTACAAAAAAATACTTTTTTGAATATTTTAATTAAGTTTTTTGACTAATTCTTTCTTTAACTTTTTTATTGTGGAAAACATGAATTACAGCAAGCTACCTAGTTTTTTATATCTTGCCTTATTAAATAAAATGTCTTGAAAAGAATACTCATTTCTGTAACAAATGATTTAACAACTGATCAACGCGTAGAAAAAGCTTGTGAAGTTTTATCTGAAATTGGTTATGATGTTCTTTTGGTAGGTAGAAAACTAAAAAAAAGTCTTCCTATTCAAAGAAATTACAAGACAATTAGGTTTCGATTACTCTTTAATGTAGGCTTTTTATTTTATGCTGAATTCAATATACGTTTGTTTATCTTTTTATTATTTACCAAAAAAGATCTATTATTTTCAAATGATGTAGACACCCTTTTGCCTAATTATATAATTAGTAAACTTCAAAATAAAAAACTAGTTTTTGATAGTCATGAATTATTCTCTGAAATACCAGAGCTTGTTCATAAAAAAAGAGTAAAGAATGTATGGCTTTTTCTAGAAAAAAAACTCATTCCAAAACTACAAACTGTTATAACTGTTAGTGA
>Ga0228663_1000247_pt1 | contig 21624 bp, 23 predicted proteins | sample 77DmetaG_FD_183630 | JGI IMG/M metagenome (GOLD analysis project Ga0228663, IMG submission 183630) | Seawater microbial communities from Monterey Bay, California, United States - 77D | ecosystem: Environmental > Aquatic > Marine > Coastal | place: USA: California | collected 2016-10-07
CAGAACCACTTCTATCATCGTCTGGTGATAAAAGTGGTTCTGTTTGTTTTTCTTGTGTTAGTGACAATTCAGACATTTTTATCTAAATAATATAGTAGGCATATTTTTATTATGTTTTCAAAAAATTGTATAGTCTTATCAATAGTAGTGTAGAATTATCATATGTATACATAATAACCCCATTAGAATAGCGTGAGTAAGAATTATAATTTATGTATTAGGAAATTATTTGATATTATTATCAATAGTAGAGTAGAATTATCATATGTATACATAATACCCCATTACATAGTGTATATAAGAATTATAATTTATGTATTAGGAAATTATTATTTACAATATTTGATTGAATTTATTTAGGTGTAGATAGTAGATATAAGAATGAAATTAACAAACTACAAATTAGAGAATGAATTCTTTGGTGAACAACCAACTAACTCTATTAAGAAGCGTACAAATAAAAAAGCTCGTAAACAAAATGAAAAAGAGATAATGTACGAACATATGATGGAAATTGAGCGAGACAAAGAATTATCAAACATTAAACAAAGCTATAATTACGAAAATGTGAAATACCATTCTGCTAAGGATCAACATTTATTTGAATCGAAGTTTGTTACACCTAAAAACGGTAGCCAAAAAGAATATATTCGATTACTTAGACAAAAATCAAGAAAAATTGTTGTAGCAACAGGACCGGCAGGAACTGGAAAGACGATTATTGCAACAGAAAATGGTATTAGAAGTTTCTTATTGGGAACAGTTGAGAAATTAATTTTTACACGTCCATCAGTCAGTGTTGATGAGGAGTTAGGGTTTTTACCAGGAACATTGGAAGAAAAAATGGCACCCTGGATAAGACCAATATATGACGTACTATACAACTTTATTTCACCAAAAGAAGTCACAATTTTATTGGAAGAAAAGATAATCGAGATAGCACCATTAGGTTATATGCGAGGACGTACATTTAAGAACTGTTGGATTGTAGCTGATGAAATGCAAAACTCTACTGCATCACAGATGAAAATGTTAATGACAAGGCTCGGCGACTCAAGTAAGTTAGTAATTACAGGAGATTTAGAACAACATGACCGTAGAAATGAAATAAATGGATTAGAAGACTTTTTACATAAATTTAAAGGGAAACGCTCATCAAGTATAAGTAGCATTGAATTTGACAATAATGATATTCAACGAGAAGAAGTGGTTAAAGAAGTATTAGATATCTACAGTGGAGATATTCCTACATGCTACATTGACGACAACAATGATGATGAAAATGCTGAATTTGATGAATAAATCATTGAACGTGTAGTAACAAATTTCTGCTACTATATTATATATAAATGAAATTACCAAAATTATCTAAATCAGAATTGCCCCGTTATTTTCTATATAACCAGGGTGTGCTGTATACCCTTGTAGTTATTTCATTATTACAAATTGTATTATATGTTCAAAATAAAGACCCGTCATCTATCATTATTATGTTAATTATCGGATTTTTGACATCTTTTTTTAGTAAAAACATGGTGGTTATTTTAACAACCACCATAATATTCAGTGCTATTATTTCAATAAAAATTCCAAGAACTGAAGAACGTGAGGGGTTCGAAAATGATGAAAATAACCGTAAATTATCTAAACAAGGCAAAAAAAAACTTGAAAAAAAACTGGAAAAAGAGGCTAATATCGAAAAGAACGAAGATACTACACAAGAAGTAGAAGAAGCATTACAATTACTTAAAGGTGAATATCCAGAGTTTTTGAAGGCACAAAATGATATCTTAGATAAAATTAAAGAATTAGACCCTATCTTAGAAAGAGCAGAAAACTTCGCTAATAAATTTGATGAATATAGCAAAAAAACCCTATAATTAGTTTCTATCAATATTATAGATACTAATACTAATTTATGAGTATAGGAAGAACAATAAAAAATGCATTAAAAGCACCATTAAAACCAATTTTTAAATTTATTAGCAAGATTGGAAAGGCGTTTAAGAATTTAGGACAAGGATTAGGAACTATAGGTAAATCAATGGGCGAATTATTAATTGATGTCCCACTGGGGTTATGGTATTTTCTGGTGCAAATTATGATATTTATAAATGTAACGGGCGAATACGTTTTTACTCGTTTGGCCTGTGGTGTGGAAAAAGCAGGGACATTTGGAGACTGTTTTTTTTATTACATGATAGATTTAATAGGTAAAGTATTATATTTAGTTTTTATCTCGTTCCCAATATGGTTGATTGAATTCATAACAAACGGATTCATACCTGGTAAAAAAGTAGAAAAAATAATGTGGCAACGATTTGAAGCAATCGACCGCTGTATTTTTGACATTGTGGGATTTCATATAATACATTTTCCCAAATCAATCCGTGATAAATGTTACGGTTGTCGAGTATTGAAAGAAAAAGCATTTACGGCACAGGGTAAAAAATTCACTTACAATTTAAAACATCATATTACACCATTATTTTCTGACTGGACAAAAACGGCAGAAAAAGGTGGAATCCAAATCGGAAGAGCATTTAAATAATCACACGTTTTTCTGCGTTCTAAACTTTTTTGTAAGGGTAATATAAATATGCCAAAAAAATGCCCGCCTGGAATTATCTGTATTGAAAATATGACTTTAGCGGTTTTATTCGTCATATTTGGTCTTATTGGGTACATTATTTATAATTATCAAAATACCATTGTTATGAAAGAACAAGACAAACAAAGAAAACACGAAAATCGACACGTGCGAAATGCTATAATAGACAATAACCATACTCATAATCAACATAGTATGCTTGGTATATCCACGCGTTTGGATCCATTAAATGACCCATATGCACCTCCATTGAAACATAACACACATTACCATGGTTCAGATAGTTCAGACATTCGTGGTATTCCTATAAACATTAAAACTCGAGGATTAAATATGGACTATCAACAAGTAGGCATATTGACAAAACAAGGTGGTATGAATGAAAATCTAATTATTCCGTTAATGGGAAGAAGATTAATGAGTGGTAGGGATAATTGGCAGTACTACACTATTTCAAATAGTGGACAAGTAAATACTAAGTTACCAATTAGTGTAAATGGAAAAAGTTGTTCTGGTGAATACGGTTGTGATGAGGTTTACAATGGAACAAATGTATATGTAGAGGGATACAATGATACATTTTTAGCAACAATATATGAAAATGGCACATTCAACTATATTCCATACCTATAGAAAGTTATTTCTTCACACATAAAAATAATAGATTTGTGTTATTTTTATGTCCGAAGATGTTATATAAGACATTATGAACTTAATACCTAAATTCACTGAAACAAGTCTATCAGAAAAAAAAATAATTTACAATTATACAACCGAGAAGGGTACATATAATGCAACTGATAACAAAATAGATCTTGTAGTTTCACCTAATAACAATTTTTTTGTGCTTGAAAACGAAGACATGCAGAGTTTTAGTGCAAAAAATATATATTTTACAAAGGTAATTCATTACACAGACACACAAGACGATTTGGTAGGTCAGGTAATAGTAGAACATACAAATAATACGTTCACTGTATTCCCATTAATGATTGGCAATAACGTTACAAGTAATACAGAATTAGATTACATTCTATCTGGGACTTCGTACAATGACTATAAAGATGTTACATTGAATTATGGAATAAGACAACAAACTAATTGCTATCATTATAACGATGAATCATCCTCAATATATGTTTTTAATACACCAATTGAGATAAATACATCTCCAAGTCTAACAACCGACAGTTCAGGTTTATCAAAATATGTAGAAAACAATTCACAAATTAATTATAATCTCATTCAACAGCGTAACATTTCGAAGCAATCCTCTGATGATATATATATGGATTGTAGTCCAACAGGGGCTTCTCAAGAAGAACTCGATACATATGAAGTTCCAATAAATTCAAGGATGAAAGAAGAATTAGGAGTAAAACGTAGTGAAGAAATGGTTACGTATTTCTTCTTTTTTATGTGTTTGGTAGCATTCAGTTATTTTGTAAGTCCACCTCTATATCATGAGGTAGTTACTAAATATGTATTAAAAAAGACACTAAATACTCCACCTGAATCAGATAATGGTATCAAATTAACCGACTGCCACAAACACGTATATAGGAAGGCATTAGATATTCTTTATATAGCATTGATTATGATTACGTTAGCTGGGTTAATGAGTTGGAATATAATGATAGGGATTGTGTTCGCTGTATTTGTGTTATTATCTGTTGCTTTTATCCGAGATAGGTCAAAGGTAATGGACCATCAAATATTAGAACACCCTATGAATAGTATAACCCCACAAAAAATGGGTGATTGTAAATTAGATAATATTCCAATTGTTAGTTTATCGCCTTTCCTTTTCGATTTATTTCAGGGTAAAGATGTAGAGGCATTTACTTATAATAACCCTATCAATGCGGCTATCCGTAAGCTATAATATCTACACTTATCACATAACATATGAAAAAAGAAGCTTTCCAAATAAAAGACTGTAGTTTCAATATTCGCCATATTCAAGAAAGTGACGTAAATGATTCATATTATTACCTTCTTGCACAATTGACCGAAATAAATATCCAAGCCATGGACCCACAAAAATCAAGAGATTTCATTAATAACTTGGACCAAAATCATTGTATTTTTGTAATTGAATATGAAAATACAAATCAAATTGTGGCAACAGGTACATTATTGATTGAAAATAAATTAGTTAGAAATTACGGAAAAGTAGGACATATAGAAGATATAGTTGTTGATAACAAATGGCGAGGTTATGGTCTTGGAAAATGTATGGTCGACTATTTAGGACATATATCAAAGGAACGAAAATGTTACAAATGTATTTTAGATTGCTCAGATTCCAATGCGGGTTTTTATGAGAAATGCTCGTATAAACGCAATGGTTCGCAAATGAGTGTATATTTTTAGACCGTCTTTACATTCCACCTACAGATTGGTTTTGTTTAGAAATCATAATAGATATTTTTTTGAACTATTATGATTAGACAAGTGACGCACTACCGACATCTTGAGAAATAGGTTTGAACGTTGATGTAGTATAAACACTAATATCACTATGTCCAATTGGACTCATTTTTTCAACAACTTCTTCTTCTAATGATACTTTTACAGATGGGTTCATTTTCTTCATCTTAACATCCTTTACCCGTTGTGATGGGGTGGGTTCAGAAATGGTGATTTTTTGTTGTTTACTATCACTTTTAATAACAAGGTCATATACAACAAAAACAAATAAAACTGCAATTATAGGGTGGACTGTATAAAACAAATATAAAGACAATAATAATAAGGTAACTAAACCTAATGGCTGTGTAACTACGTTAGAAATTACAGTAGGTATAGGTACATCTATTACTACAAGTAATATGAAAGTAACTAATAGTATACTTTCAAGTGGTTTGAACGATGGAACAAATTTAAGTAGTTTCATTATTATATAATATTAAGGTATATTTTTATAATTCTTCATATTGTTCCCATCAAATATTGCCCCATCCACTGTAATTATCCTAAACGTTTCAAACTAATATAGAAAGGTCATACCTAACTATATAGTAATACTATATGAATAAAAAATCAAACAAGAATAAAATACACGTTTATACAATAGACCAAGAATATAAGAACATTATTGTAGACAATAGTTATCTCGGTAAAAAAGGTTATACAATTCCAAAGAAATGTTTAACAACCGAAGATTATGAAAGCCTAAAAAAAGAGTTATTATTACAACCCGAGACAATCGGTCCAAAAATTGGGACATACCATAATAATTCCTTTCCAGTGTACCGTGAAAATGGTAATAAAGTATATATTCCCAGGTTCTATGGAATAGAGAGATATGGACTACCTAAACGGACTGAACTACAACAGGGTGACAATATGGAATTAGAATTTATAAAACCATTACGTGATTACCAAGAAAATATAATTAAAGTATACATGGACTATGTAAATACACCTATTGTTCAAAGCAGTAAACTACAAGGTAGTGGTGGTATATTAGAAGTTCCATGTGGCAGAGGGAAGACCGTAATGGCTCTAAAAATTATAACATTATTGCATAAAAAAACACTAATCATTGTCCATAAAGAATTTTTAATGAATCAATGGATTGAACGTATACGCGAGTTTGTTCCTAACGCAAGAATCGGAAAAATACAAGGTTCCGTTTTTGACGTGCAAGAAAAAGACATTGTTATAGGAATGTTACAATCACTATATGATAAAGAATATGGACAAAACGCCTACACGTCGTTTGGACTAACAATAATAGATGAGGTTCATCGTATAGGTAGTGAACAGTTTTCAAGGGCCTTGTGTAAAACAATTACACCATATATGTTAGGTATTTCAGCAACTGTTGACAGGAAAGATGGTTTAACCAAAGTATTACATATGTTTATTGGCGACAAGATATATAGCGAAGAACGTGCAACGGAGGATAAAGTTAACGTCCGAGGCATAGTATATGAAACAAATGATGATGAATTTAATGAGATAGAATATGATTACCGTGGTACTGTGAAATACAGTACTATGATATCCAAAATATGTGGATACCTCCCACGTACAGACTTTATCGCAAATGTATTAAACCATCTGTATGATGAGGATACAGGAAAGCAAATAATGGTGCTTTGTCATAATAGGTCTTTTCTAACACAACTACATCAAATTATTGTAGATAGACAATTTTGTAGTGTTGGGTTTTATGTTGGTGGAATGAAACAAGATGAACTCCAAAAAAGTGAATCAAAACAAATTGTGTTAGCTACATACGCGATGGCTTCTGAAGCATTAGATATAAAAACACTATCTACATTAGTCATGGCAAGCCCAAAAACAGACATAACGCAGTCAGTTGGACGTATATTAAGAATGAAACACATTAATCCAATTATAATTGATATAATTGATAAACATTCCCCTTTTCAAAACCAATGGCAACAACGAAAACGTTACTATAAGAAGTGTAATTATTTAATCAAGAGCATTAATAGTAATCACTATAATAATATGTTAGATTATTCAGATAACTCGAGTAGATGGAATGTAATATTCGACCCTTCTAAAAGGAAACATACTAACAAGAAAGACAATTGTTCACATAATATTGACGAAAATGACAACGACGACGACTATAAATGCCTAATATAATTGATACTGTATGACTCTTACCTTCTTTATGTTTTACGTATTTTATGACTCTTACTCCCTTTACGTATTTTATGACTCTTACCCCCTTTACGTGTTTTATGACTCTTACCCCCTTTACGTATTTTATGACTCTTTCTTACTATAGTCGATTTAGGCTTCTTACCTGCGCCTATTTTCCCACATTTATGTATCCTACCTTTATTGATACTTCCGCCGCTTGTAAGAGCCGTCATATCATATCCCGAGTAAGTAAATACTGTATTTTCATTTGGTAAAACGTTACCATTATTAAATTCAAATATTTGACTGCCGGTTCCAATCATTGTCGAACTATTATAATATAGTTATATATTATAATATTTTACTATATATGAACAAGGATATAGTAGACGAAATACATATCTACTTAGAACAATTACAAAAAGAAAACTCACAACATAACAATGAAATTGCTTTACATAAAAAACAAGAAGATATACAGAAATTGTACTATAAAAAGCTTTCTGAATTACAAAAAAAAACAGAAAATAGAAATAATACATTAAACAACCAAATTGATAGAAGTCAGCACAGAATAGTTAATCACAAGAAAATACGTTTGAGGGAAAAAGAAAGAAAGAATTTATTAGACATTAGAATTAAACAAGCAAAAGAATTTGACAATCAACAAGAACGTTTACGTAAACGACTAACTGAATTGAACAGAACTAATACCATTGAAGATAATAGATCTAACAAATAAATTTATATGGATATAGTATACAATACAATAAATATACGGATGGAGGAACAAGCTTATAATAACCCTATACTTGAGTATGAAGAACCAAGTTTCGAACAAAAACAAAAAGCAAGGGAGGATGACTACTTTGTGAAATTGACGTTTTATATCACATACGTGTTTTTAATGACTACTGCAACTATAACGTTTATTGAAGCTATTACTACAGACGACATTAGAGCAAGGCATATATTAAACTTAGAAACGTGTATTTCTGTAATAGCTACTTTTTTCTATTCAAAATTCATAAAACAGTTAGATGAAGGTGTAGATTACAAACAGATCAATATTAATAGGTATACGGATTGGATGATTACCACCCCATTAATGCTATTAGTATTGTGCTTGGTGTTTGTTTATAATAGTGAATCTAAACTCAGGTTAGGGACATATTTTGTGATATTGGTGTTAAACCTTGGTATGATTTTAACAGGGTACTTAGGTGAAGTAGGACAATTAGATAAATACATAGCAAATATAGGTGGGTTTTTATTTTTTTCATTATTATTTGGTTATATTTACAAAATATTTTTACATAAAAAATACAATTTTGATAACATGTTAATATTTAGTAGTTTCTTTGTATTATGGGCATTTTATGGAGTATTTTACGAGTTTGATGAAAAAGTCAAGAATATTTCATTCAATATACTTGATTTATTTGCAAAATGTTTTGTGGGTATATTCTTTTGGGCTTATTTTACAAAGACATTTACACTATAATTTTCCGATATGGACAACTTTAGAGTTTGGATGAACGGTTCTTAATGGTACCCATTTTTTGAACTTATGATGAAACATACATTCTATTAATAAGTTTTTGTGTAGATTTACATATTTATCCTCTTTCACATTTTCAAAATCGCTCTCATCGTCACTTTCTTCAATATAATCTAAATTGCCATTTTCACGTATATTACGAAATAAATTATTCATCATAACACTTGTACTATAGTTTGGAATATATGCCACGTTATAGTATTTTTTCTCATTGCCTCTCCCACACGCAAATAAATGGTATATATCGAACTGTATGTCAGCATATACACGAAATATAGAATTACATCGGTATTGTGGTTTCCTGAAGTTGCTATAATAAGGCGTTGTATCATATAGTGATATTGATGGCATTTTGGTTCTTTTGTTTGACGGTAATAAGACAATATTTTTATTCTTATAAACATAAACATTTAAATATGGCATAGTTGTGTACGAAGAACGATATTGTAAATGATGTACCTGATATCCTATTTTATTATCGGTTGGAACTATTGATGGGTATTCATTGGACTCTCGTGTAATTATGACATTCCATAAAACAGGCAATGCAAACATGTTACTCCAAGATGTTTCTACTAACAATGTTTCGTACACGTGCTTCCAACACGCAAGTTTATCTTTTAAACTACGATGCTTCCACAATACGCCTTCTAAATAATATATATCATCCAATATTATTTTTTGTTTTTCTCCGTCATCCGAACATATCAATGTCCCATAAAACAATGAACCGTATGATAATGGTAAATTGGAATTGCCTTCTAATTGAACTACACGAATAATTTTTTTGTCTCGATTACATTCCATGACATAACACACTTCTCGTTTTTGGTGAAATGTAAACCACACAAATACTTTTTTACCTACGGGAATTGCAAAACATACATCATGCTCTATGGAAACTTTCTTATGGGATATTGTTTCATAGGAAAGTTCGAATTTTGGCATTTTTTCAATAAGAGAACGCGTTTGATGGCTATTTAATATCATTGTATAAGGTATAGTTATAACTCTATACTGTTTATACCTGGTTCATCAATTTTTGTGTTTCGTTATTCATGAATGCTACTAAATCGTCCTCCATATGGCCACCACTACCGGTAGTATTTTGAACACCTGGAGTTTGTATTGTTTCGATGATTTTTTTATATTGGTCTAACTCATTTGAAATCCTTTTTCTATGTACCGATACAGTATATTTGTTTTTGATATATTCGTACGTTTGGTAACCTATGTGAACAACACAAAAAAAAAATATAACTTTTAATATAAAATTGATAGTTATAATCATATTTCTGTATATCTATTGTTTTATTTACTAATGTATATTTTTTATTCTATTTTAATCGCGAATGTTTTTTCTTGTTACATTTGCTTAATATAGATATCTTGACCTGCTCTTTTTATGCCTTGGCTTGTGCTTTTGCCTCCTCTTTTTGTGTCTTGGCTTGTGCTTTTGCCTGTTCTTTTTGTGCCTTGGCTTGTGCTTTTGCCTGTTCTTTTTGTGCCTTGGCTTCTGCTTTTACCTGTTCTTTTTGTGCCTTGGCTTGTGCTTTTGCCTGCTCTTTTTGTGCTTTTGATTGTGCTTTTGCCTGCTCTTTTTGTGCTTTTGCCTGCTCTTTTTGTGCTTTTGCTTGTGCTTTTGCTTGTGCTTTTGCCTGCTCTTTTTGTGCCTTGGCCTGCTCTTTTTGTGCATTGGCTTGTACCTTGGCCTGCTCTTTTAATTTGGAATGAATACGATATATTTTTATTTTTAGAGTACTATATAACGAAGATAATCTGTATTGATGTTTGTCCATATAATCATTAAAATGTCTTTGGTCAGCGTTATTTGGAAATTCAAACCTAATTTCACTCAACCGTTGCATCATAACGTCAATTTTTGTCAATGTTTCTGCAAGGGTATTGTCGATTATAAAATTTCGTGGAGTATCAGAGTCATTGAATAATGTATTAATCAATGGATTAAGTGATGTTTTTTTAACATTGTTTAGTTTTTTGGGATCCATATGCATCTCTGTACTAACAAATCCAATAAAACTAAAACTGGTGTTTCTTGCAGATGTATATTTAATTATGTCAAATATACTGGCAACATTTAGTTTTAAACTACCAGTGTTACTAAACGGCTGTTCTCTATTGAAATTATCAAACGTTTGGAGTATCTGTGATATAAAAGGATGCAATACGAAGCCAGAGACATGGCTGACATGTTTTTTCTTATTACGCAACTTGCCTTTACAGTGCCTGTGAAGGATATTAATAAAAGGTTCAAAGAATACACTGTCATTCGTCTCAGAAGGCTTAACGTAAGTATTTATTGTAGTTGAAATGAAGTTGTTTAGAAGGTCATATATGCTATTAAGTGAGTTATCGTGAGAGATTGAGTGGATAAATTCGGTGTCGTGTTCTGGGTCTATTATTACAGATAGTGTATGTTTCCATTCAGTCATGAATGTACGAGGTATTTTATTAAAAGGTTGACCACAACCAATAGTAAATGGATATTTTTCTTCACGGGTAAGAAAGGAAAGGATTATGTGTCGTAACTCAATTGGTAATGTATTATAAAAGGAAGAAAAGGTATATTTAGTGAGAGTCATTTGTTTTTCAAAGTATTGTATTTTTTAATGCGGTAATTTGTATTGAGTATGAGTGTACGGAAAGAATTCATTTCAATTTTTACAAGAAGATACATAATATCAAATATTCAAATTTGTAAAATTGAATGAATATAAAGGTATTATATATTTGTATATTAAATAATACATTGTAGATGAGTATCCAGATAATCGTAGTTGATAAAACGGGGGTATTGAAAGAACAGAAAGTTAAATGGAGTGGGATAGAAACTTTATATAAAAAGGCTGGGTTTAAATCAGACAATGGATTTAAACAACATACAAACTGGGAAATAACAGTAGAAAATAAACCATATAATATTGAAGTATATGGAAAAACAAATGGTCGCGCCGGTCAAGAAAATAAATATGATTTTCCACCACCTATTGATAAAGAACTATTCTTTGGAAATGTTATTATAATAAATAGAATTCAAGACGAAGTAGTTTCATTGAATATGAATGAATGGGGTAAAATTTATAATAAATTATTTGGCGGTTTTGAAGACATCAATGTAGTGGATAGTTCAGAAAGTGAGGATGAACAACTGGATTTACCGAAAACTAAATCCGGATACTATAAAGATGGGTTCATAGTAGACAGTGATGATGGTAACGATATAACAAATGATAGTGAAAGTGAAAGTGATAGTTCATACGAAAAACCATCAAAAAAAACAAATAAAACTACAAAAACTACAAAAACTACAAAAACTACAAAAACTACAAAAACTACAAAAACTAAAGAACCCGAAAATAAAGTAACCAAATCAAATAATAGTTCATTTGACAAGTTAATTGAGTCAGCAAATGAACTATGTAAAGAAGATTATATTTGATCTGGTCATTACGTTTTACCTTTTGCATCTTTATAGATTTCACGATTTTTATTGTATTTTTGTTTCAAAACGTGATTTTAGATTACCACGGACGTAAAAGTGTATACACCTTTGAAAATGTAAATATGTAAAATTGAATTAGACATTAAATGGAATACAATGACATAATTATTCACGATTTATGAAATATACTGTTACGTCTCCATCAACATTCCGTTCCAGGATGGCAAATAAATTTAAAACAATATTTCCCGACGAAAATGACTGTACAAATATAGAAAAAGCCATATTTAACTATGCAATTGAAGAATCTACAAGAAGGAAAGTAATAAAAAAATGGGAAAACGAAAATTTTGTATCCATTTATATTACTCGATATCGTAGTATTTTCATAAATTTGAAAAATAAAGATTTTGTTAATCTAATCAAGTCAAATGATATTGCTATACACGCGCTTGAAAAAATCACTCATTACGAAATGTATCCAGAACACTGGAAAGAATTAATTGATAAAAAGAGAATACGAGAAAGAAATGACCGTAATAATGAACAATTATGTGCATCTACAGACATGTTTACGTGTAATAAATGTAAATCAAAAAAATGTACATATTATGAACTACAGACACGTAGTGCAGATGAACCTGCAACTATATTCGTGACATGCCTTAATTGTGGTAAAAATTGGAGGTCATAAATAAGTGTAGGTGTATAAGTAAAAAAAAATACAATAAAACTATTTTTATTGTATTTACACTACTCTATTCGGTGTAAACCATAAAATTTGATCTAAATAATCTCAAGGTCTTGTAATTTCCAATATTCACATCCTCCATTAGGGAGAGGACGTTTTACAATGAATGGTATTTTTTTTTCTTCGTATTCTTTTAATGCAATTAAATAACTGTCAATTACATTCGGGTCAACCTTAACCATAGGTTGTGCACCAGTATCTAACTGACTTGCCCTTTCGCCTAATATTTTTGCTCGTTCATATCTTGTAATGAATGGTACAGTTAGATGTAATGGGTCAATAATAATTCCATCTTTATTACGTGATACCTTAGTTAGCGATTTTACTTCTTCATAGTTATGTTGTAATAAATCAGGATGATACGATTGTAATAAGTTATTATGTAAAACTTCATCTATTTTTTGTAAATAATTTTCGTCGGGTTCTTCGTCATCACTCAATTCATTAATTAAGTCCGTGCCAATAATATTGCTTTCTGGAATAGGAGAAATAAGTTCATTATTATCTATATTATCTACGTCATCTAATTCATCAATATCTACGTCATCTAATTCATCATTATCTGCATCATCTAATTCATCAATATCTACATCATCTAATTCATCATTATCTTCTGGTGGGGGTGGAACACTATCGTCGTCACTATCTCCGTATATTTCTTCTTCTTCATTTTGTGTAGGGTCTTTGTTAAGGGTAGAAAGGTTGATATCATCAGTTAGTTTGTCAACATTCATTATATAATAGTTATAGAATTTAGTTCTCTAAATACTTAGGCGATTGTTATATTTCAATTTTATGAGTTGTTTTTCCATTTTGTATCACATTCATTACAAATGTATAAATAGTGCATGTTTTCGTCATCGTATCTAATACATATTACTTCCAATGGACCTTTATATTCCGATTTGTTTGAATTACAAATTTTATTTGGACATATTACATTGTAAACACGAGGTAATGTAGGGTCGTGTTTAGTGTATGGATTAACAATATGACCTATCTGATCCTTATTTGTAAAGTCATTTCTTAATAAGCATACCCCTTCTTGTTGGATAGTATTATCACGGTCACCGCAATATCTACAGTAATACTCTAATTCATTCTCATTATCATCCTTAATAGTGATATAATACATGTTATCACATTTCTTGCAGAAGTTCATTGCGACTATTTGTATATAATATATATGATTATTGTTTTTTATACTATATTCATTCAATTTTTTATGGATTATGATATTCTGAATAAATATATTTGTAAAAGGGGTTAAAATTGAACCCCCCAATATCTCTATATCTTATAATCATACGATGAAAACCGAAAAAATTGAAGGGGTTGGTTTAGGAAATAATAATAATATATCACAATATTCTATCTCAAGGGATATGTCGAACCCTAACGCGTCATCAAGTAAAGGAAAGATAACTACATTAAAGGGGTTCCTTCTATCACATCGTGCTAAAGATGGCGAGGAAGTAACTCATACGCGTATAGGTGACAGTAAAAGCAATATATATGGAGGTAAATATAATATCCCCGACAATGAGTTACACGACTTCTTTGAAATATACAAAAGAGACGTTATAGATAAAAAACAAAAAGAATACTTAACGGAACGACAAAAAGAAAAAGGGCCTATCGCGATAGACTTAGACTTTCATTATGATTATGAAATTGATGAACGCCAACATGGAGCAACACATATATTTGACATGGTGGAAGACATATGTAATAAATTAAAACGTATATTTTGCTTCGTAGGCACAGAACCATTTAGTGTGTATATTTTTGAAAAACCCGACGTTAACCAAGTAAAAGATAAGAAGATTACAAAAGATGGCATTCATATCTTAATTGACTTATCAGTTGATAAAATAGTAAGTAATTATTTACGAAGTCAGATGTTAAATTCATTCCCAAGTATATTAGGATCACTTCCTATAAATAACGATGATGGATGGGAAGGCGTTATTGACAACTCGGTCATGTCACGTTCAACCGGATGGCAATTATATGGTAGTAGAAAGCCTAACCATAAAGCCTATTCTATTAGTTATATGTATAGATTCCAATACGATGAAGATGATGAAGAGTTCTCAATAGAAAAGGTGGACACTACTGAATTTTCAAAAAATATCGATTTAATGAAATTGTCTGTTCGTAATACAAAATGTCAGGAATTGCAGTATTTATCATCGTTTATTCCTGAGTATGAGCAGTTAAAAAAGAGTAATGATCGTAGTTGTACAAGTTCAACCTCACAATCTCTACACACTAATACAATACAATCATTGTCATCTATATCTTCATTTAGTTTCAATACATATGAATTATCCAGAATTACTTCAAAAGAACAGTTAGATGATTTATATAGCAAATATTTACAATATGTAAATAGTCATAGCTATTTTAGTGAGTTAAGAGACATCATTCCACTAACAATGTCACTACCAAAGTCATACTATGGAACAAGTAGCTATGAAAAATGGATTAAAGTGAGGTTCGCTTTAAAAAATTCGTGTCCGGACGATAACCGTAATTTATTATTACCACTATGGTTGAAATTTAGTTCTCAGAGTGAAACATTCGATTACAATTCTATATCCTCGATGGTTCATGATTGGGATAAAAAAGGACGAGATGGGAATGGTAAGCTTATAACATATAAATCAATTAGATGGTGGGTAAAGGAGGATAATAAGATCGCATATGATGAGATAATTACAAATTCTACAAAGACACAGTTAAATAAAGTCATTGAAGATGCATCAGCAGATAAAAAAGGATGTGGTGAAGCAGAAATAACCAAACTATTACATTTACTAAAAGGTAGTAATTTTGTGTGTGCGAGCTTCGCTCATACCATATGGTATCAAATAATAAATGGCCGGTATGTAGAAAATGATGGAGGTGTAACCTTAATAAATTATATTATGCAGGGGTTTCGCACTTTGATAAATAGCGAGATGTCCGAAAGACAATCAAGAAGTGTCGATAACACGAATGAAAAGAAAAAATCAGAGCTCGAGACAATTAGAGCCATATACAATAAATTAGGACGTGAACAAGAAGCAAGGCGAATAATGCAAACAGCAAAACATTTATTCTATGAACCGGAGTTACTCAATAAATTAGACTCAAATCCCGAACTACTATGCTTTAATAATGGCGTATTTGACTTTAGTGATGGTCGTTTCCGAGAGGCCCGTCCAGATGATTATTTATCAAAGTGTACGAATATAGACTATATCGAATTGGATGAGACACATAACCCGGTTATTGCTGAGATCGAAACATTTCTTAGGTCAATTATTCCAGAAGAAGAATTATATGAATATATGTTAGATTTTCTGGCATCTACATTGAATGGAACTTCTGGAGGGAAAAACCAGAAGTTCAATATGTGGATAGGTGGCGGAGCAAATGGTAAGTCGGCATTAATATCTTTACTTACCAAGGTATTAGGGGACTATGCTACAACTATTAGCACAACAATAATTACAGAGAAGAGAACACAAATAGGCGGTCATTGTGGGGAATTATTGGATGTGAAAGGAAGCCGATTTGTTGTTATCAATGAGCCACAAAAAAAAGAAAAAATTAACGAAGGAATAATGAAACAATTAACAAGTAACAGTGATAAAATTACAGCAAGAGCAATGTATAAGATACACGAAACTTTTGTACCACAATGTAGTTGGGTCCTTGCCGCTAACATATTAATGGAAGTTGACAGTATGGACCATGGAACGTGGCGTCGTATCGACGTCGTGCCATTCAAATCATTATTTACTGCAAATCCTGTTAAAGATGACCCAATAAACCCGTATCAATATTATGCTGATCCGGATGTACCAAAAAAATTCGATTCTTGGAAGGAGGTATTTGCTTCTATGCTTATAAAACGTGTAATGAAGACAAGCGGAATAGTAATTCCGTGTAGTATTGTTCGTCAGGCAAGTGATAGTTACAAACATTCACAGGATCTATTTTCACAATTTGTGGCAGAAAGAATCACTGATGAAAAAGGTTCTACAATAACTACAACACAATTGAAAAATGAATACGCTATATGGTACCAAACAAATGGTAATGCGGCAAAGGTTCCATCTGGTAGTGAATTGTTTTCAAAAATGGATAAAATATATCCTCGAAAGAATTCTAGAAAATGGGTGAATATCAAATTCATAGATAACAATGAAGATGATAATCCTGATGATGATTACTAATTTGACATTGAATATAGACCATTTATCGATCATACGGAGTCATTGTTATAATAGACCATATGTAAGAAAATAATGTAGATACATGTTTTTCAATTGAATGTATAAAAAATGGAAACAATACAAGTAATATTAAGAAAAATATTTTTTTTCCTACATTATTTTTATCCCATGGAACCAAGATAAAATACGCATATAATAAAAACAATATATAATATACATAATACAAAACGGTCTGAACATTATTTATTAATTCATGATAAGGTTGTAATAGAATAGTTTCTTGATCTCCTTTTGTTAATTTATTCATGATGTCGTTTTCTTGGGCGTTCAATGTATTGTTTTCTGAAATAATCATATTGTATGTTGTTTTATTAGTTTGTAATGCATCTTTTTTTATGTTAACATGCTTACTATTTGAATAGCCAAGTCGTGTTGTCCCATGGACTATGTCATCAACATAATCGCTATTTATATTATTAAGTATATTAATTTCACGTTTCAATATCGATATTTGTTTTTTCAATTTGTTAATTTTTTCGTGTAATACTGCTATTTCTGAATTTAATGTTATTATTTTTGATTTCAAATCAGCTATTTTACGATGCTTTACATCGTATAATTTAACTAACCCGTTAATTATGTATTTTGTATTTTTGATATCTCTTATAAGTTGTTTTATTTTGTTTTGATATTCTCTTACCTTGTTCTGTTCTCTTTCGATATTTTGTTTTAGATTAGTAATCTGGTCCATTTTATACAGCTATATTATATATATATATTTTTGGTATAGTATATAGCATGCTCCCATATGTACAACCAAAAAGGTATTATAAGTAATGGTATTAACACAATCAACATACTAAATAAGCTTCTTTTGAAGCGCAATGTAAAGTAGAAATATACTAATATAAACCATAGTATAAAAAAAACTATTAGTAGTAAATAATTTAATACTTGAAACCAAGCTATTCGTTGATTTTCATAGAATGTGTTCCTATTGTCACTAATATAATTATTATCCATTTTATTTGTTGATTTTTCTAATTGATTATTTTGCTTCACCAATGATTTGTAACTGAACTGTTTTCTTTCATTATCAATATTAGAAAACCATTTTGTATTATATAAACTTTGTATAAATGTACTAAAAGATGTTCCCAGAACATCTTCGTTTATACCTTTACTTATTAATGCTTGGCGATAAGTGAATTCTAATCTATCTTTATTGTCTTCTAATGTTGCTATCTCATTCTCCATATCTTTTTTTTCTTCTTCAAGTTTATTTATTCTGTCTGTAAGAGTAGATATCTCATTATCTAATTTTCGGTGTTCTCGTAAATGATGGTTCTTTAATTGTATGTTTTCAGATCGGGTGCGATTAAGTCTAATCACCGCATTGGCAGATTGCTGTCTTGCACGTATTAATCGTTCATTTTCACTACGCAGTTTATTTAACTCTGCTGCTGTATTATTTATTCTCTTTTGTATTTGATTGATACGCCTACCTACCTTTGCTGTTATGCCACGAGTTCTTCTGCCTCTTCTAAATCCCTCTATAGTTTTATCATTATTATTCCCTTGTAAGATAGCCATGTAATAATATTTAAGTTATAATATTATTATATTTTTATACTTTACCAAAGTTCTCCATTTCTTGTCTCCCAATAGCTAAATATTTATGAACGAAAGATTCAGTTAATTCTTTCGAGACATCGTCACTCTTTGTAACACACACATTCGTTTTATTATCATATTCTAAACCTTCACCGCAACATTTTGAACCAACACAGACCATGTTTGCTACATCATAATTTATATTATTTACTTTATTAGTACTACCGCCTCTTGATGATTCGTTTACACCTTTTGGTGGTTCTTTTATTAGTTCATCATAGTTTGCTTTCGTTCGAGAATTTATAATAATAATCTTATTGAAAGAATAGATGAAAGCAACAACTATGGAAATAGCACTAATGATATAATATACAAAACTTGGAATAATTGATAGATATACGTTCCCGATAATACATAAGTATATAATGACCAATGTAATAATTATCACAAACGCAATTTTATTGTATTCAACTTGCCTTGATTGTATTCCTTTTTTAAATAATATATCACGTCGTGACCCTGTTATTTTATTATCGATTTCATCTTTTCTTAACTGTAATTCATCCTTTTCTTCTTTTAGAATATCATAAACAGTATCTTGCATTGTTAGAACTTCTCCTGACGTTGTTAAATCTCTATCCATAGAACTATTTAATTCATCTAATTGTTTTTGTATATTCGAAGAAGCGGCATTTAATTCTGTTTCGTCTGTCATTTGTGATAAATTATTAACTGATTTTCGAAGTGATGCTAAAAGTTCTTGGTTTTCTGTATTATTCATTGTATATAAGTTAAATGAGATATTTTACTTCCTTTTCATAAAAATCATACCAATTAATAATGATACTCCCGCAATAGAAGCAAAAAATAAAACTTGTTCATTTTTTATAATCATACTATCTAATTCCTTCGTACGAACATTTTTTATATCCATAATAGGTTTGTGTCCTTGTTCTGACTTATATTTGTATTTTTTATCATGTTGTAATTTGTCTTGTAACCCGTCGTTATACTCATTGGTAATTTCCTTAATTTGATTTTGTATTTCTATATATGAGTCATTAATTTCATTAATATTATCTTGATATAATTGTATTTTTTTATTCAAAGGCTCTACTTGATGTTCTAAAATGACATCTTTTATTTTTGATTCTCCTTTTACTATATCATTTGTATATGTGTATTCTTTTGACCCTTGAAAGTATTCGGTATTCACTAATAAATTTGTATTCTTGCTTTTAGATGAATTAACTAAAACTTCATTTCTACTTTGTTCTTTATAGTATCGATTATCTGTATCTACGATATCATGGTGTTTTAATTTGTTTTTATTCAAAATATTTGTATTATATGGTGTTCGTGTGGAGTATGGTTGATTAATTATATCCCGTTTTAGATTAACAAATGTATCCAGGGGCTTTGAACCTAAATGGTTACCTACATAATCATTAATATTTGACATACTTTCAGTTTTATTTTTATTTTTTTCCCGTTTATTCTTCATTTGCTTGCTATTTTTGAATAATTGTTTCTTCATCTCTCGCTCTTCATCACTTAACGCATATAATAAAGCACTTCCTATCATGCGAATTTGAGAAATCTTTACACGATCAATGCCGTTAGACATCTGCATAATAATAATTCGGTATGTAGAGAATTTATCTGAAGCATTAGTCTGAAACTCTCTAATTACTTGTCCACTTGGAGTGGTATCATTTATTTGTTGATTATCAATTAATGACCATGTATCGTTTGTGCTGTCTATATTTTTTCCTACTAACATAAATTTACGTGGAAAATTATTTGAATTACCAAATACAGGGGTCGCTAATGAATAACTCTGAATGTAAACTTCATATGGTAAAGAGATCTCTATCCACTCACCTTTCATTTCGAAAAATTGTTCGTCAGAACCAACATTTGTAAAAAATGTATTCTTTTCTAACCCACCACCTTGATAGTTAGATGGAAAAGATTTACTATACGGATGCTGTTTATACGCAGGATAATTTACTTTCATTTTATTGTAATCATTATTTTCTTTGTAGTTACATTCCCACGCAGTTTCGATATCATTATTAAATGCGTTATATGCCTTTGTTGATTCATTCGAATATGATGATGAGCGAATGACATAAGAACCATTTGGGTCAATTAATGGGGTACGATTAATACCTTGAATAAACTCATTGTCAGAAATAAAATCTGTATCATTCTGTAAAGGTATCACCTGAAATAGTGTATTGTTATTTTTATTGTTATCATTCATTACTTAATATTATATTATATTATATATATTATATATATATTGTGTATATATATATAGTATTTTACATGTTATATGTTGTTGTTTACCCATTTGAAACTAAAGATAAACACTCAATCATATAGTTATCGATTAAACTTGAAAAACATGTAATATAACAATGTCGTTCCTAAAATAGTTAACATCATATTTATATACATTGTACGTTCCAATTCACTTTCAATATCTTTGCCTATTCTATTATCATCATTCACTTCATTTGTATTTATTTTCATTTCATTTCGCATTTTTTGTAATTCAACATACTTATCTAACATCTCACTATAATTTCCTTCAAATGAAGGGTCAAGTAGTATATCTCCACTTACTTGATTAGATTTCAAAGTATTTATATTATCTTTAACTTTCGAATACGATTTTAATACATACTCTTTATCTATATCCTCAATACTACAACCATCCGAACCATCCGAACCATCCGAACCATCCGAACCATCCGA
>Ga0228663_1000280_pt1 | contig 19749 bp, 10 predicted proteins | sample 77DmetaG_FD_183630 | JGI IMG/M metagenome (GOLD analysis project Ga0228663, IMG submission 183630) | Seawater microbial communities from Monterey Bay, California, United States - 77D | ecosystem: Environmental > Aquatic > Marine > Coastal | place: USA: California | collected 2016-10-07
CAGGGGCCAGTGGATGTTCGATAGATGCTTCAGTAAGGTTTGTAAAACAGCTAGAATCACATTTTGGTGTCTCACTTATGGGACGTGATACAGTCGCTTATATGATTGATGAAGAGATTAGTACTATACCTCTTAATGAATTAGGAAGTGCAGTTATAGATGGTCGATTACAAGCAGATACTTTTGTATTTGATAATCTAGTGAAAAACAAAGACGCCTTCCTCAAAGAATGGTGTAAGCCTATGAATGAGAGTTGGCATAAGAGATTTGTTTAATTGTAAGTCTTTTACTAAAATATGTACCCAATCCTAAACATCGAAGCGTTATTTGAATGTTCCTGACTTCCAATTTACATTTTTCACTCTAAAAAAAAGTGTTAACCATCTATAGACAATTAACACTATGAATAATCTCTTTTGTTCAAGCTACAATAAATTCTTAAATCTTGGTCTTCTCGGAGCTACATCTCCTAATCTTTCTTTCTTGTTCTTCTCATATGCTGAGTAGTTTCCTTCGAAAAATATTACTTCACCCTCGTCCTCATAAGCGAGTATGTGAGTAGCGAGTCTATCGATAAACCATCTATCGTGACTTATAACTAATACACAACCCGCAAAATTCTCGATCGCTTCTTCCAAAGATCTGAGTGTGTTGACATCAATATCGTTAGTCGGCTCATCAAGTAGGATTACATTACCACCTTCTTTGAGAGTAATGGCTAGGTGTAATCTGTTACGCTCACCACCAGATAGTACGCCTACTTTCTTTTGTTGATCGCCACCCGCAAAATTGAATTTACTGATATAGGCTCTCACATTCATATCCTTTCCCTGGACCTGCATAAGGTCTTGACCGCCACCTACTACTTCGAATATAGTTTTCTCTGGCATGAGATCTTCGTGCGATTGATCTACATATGCGAGTTGTACAGTTTCTCCTACTGTTACAGTACCACTGTCTGGCTGTTCTTCTCCCATGATCATTCGAAATAGGGTAGACTTACCTACACCGTTAGGTCCTACGATACCGACTATAGCGTTCTTAGGGATAGACATGTTTAGTCCATCTATCAAGACTCTATTGTCAAATGATTTGACAAGGTCATTTATTTCGATTACTGTATCTCCAAGACGCGGACCTGGAGGTATAATGAGTTCTAATTTAGACTCTTTTTCCTTCTGTTCGGCATTACTCAATGCTTCGTATGCATTCAGACGTGCTTTTCCTTTTGTCTGTTGACCTTTGGCTTTGGATCTTACCCATTCAAGTTCTCTCTTAAGGGCTTTTTGTCTTTTACTAGCTGCTTTTTCTTCATTAGCCATACGATTTGACTTCTGCTCTAGCCAGGTGCTGTAGTTCCCTTCCCATGGGATACCTTCTCCACGATCAAGTTCGAGTATCCATCCTGCCACATTATCAAGGAAATACCTATCGTGAGTTACCGCTATGACTGTCCCTGGAAATGACTTGAGGAATTGCTCCAGCCAGTGTACACTTTCTGCATCTAAGTGGTTAGTAGGCTCATCGAGTAATAGAATATCTGGTTTACTCAACAACAGTCTACATAGTGCTACTCTTCTACGTTCTCCACCAGATAGTACGGCCACCTGAGCATCATCTGGAGGACACCTTAATGCCTCCATTGCCACTTCCAATGTATGGTCTATGTCCCAACCACCGACGTGATCCATTTTTTCTAATAATTCACCTTGCTCATTGATGACTTTCATCATTTCATCATCTGACATAGGCTCAGCAAGTTTAGCAGATACCGCCTCATATGCATTTACAACATCCATTATTTCTTTAACCCCTTCTTGTACGATCTCTTTTACTGTCTTGGTTTCGTCGAGTACTGGCTCTTGGGCGAGATATCCAATTTTATATTCTTTGTCAAATGTAATTTTACCTTCATAGTTGGTGTCTAGTCCAGCTATTAGCTTGAGAAGACTAGACTTACCTGACCCGTTGAGACCAAGTACGCCAATCTTAGCCCCATAGTAGAATGAGAGCCATATGTTGTTGAGTACTTTCTTTTTTGGTGGAAATGTCTTACTGACTCCTTCCATTGCGAAAATCACTTTATTATCTGCCATTTATATTGTGTTCTTATGATTTCTATTTATTGAGATTGTGCGAATATAATGTATCAAAGTCTAATTATATGCTTTTACTTTTAGTTGTGATGCGGGAATTTTTTATTTCTGGAATATAGAAATCACGATGGCCGTATAAATAAGAAAGTATATCTAATTACTCTATTTTATCCAAATCAAAACATCTGAATTGGCCAATGAGTTCTGTATATAGTGATCGTTATTTAATTGTCAAAATTAAAACTTGATTGTAGAGAAGTAGAATCTTTAAATACTTTTTCAAACAGACGATAAGAATTATTTCCCTTGAATATTTCTATTTGCTAAGCAGGCAATAATTAAATACTAGTGCACAAAGGTAAGCTTAAAGAAAAATAAAATATCAGAATAGGGTTTAGAGTGCGGTAATGAAACTAGTGAATTACAAAAGATAGGCTGACAACCTTGTTACCTTCATTCGTTAGTAAAGCAAAGTAGGTACCAGAAGATAGTTTTGGATAAGGACTATATGAAAATGAAAGGTTTTTGTCATCTCTGAGTGATTCTGTCAATCTATCTATGAGTTGACCATTAGCATTTATTATTTCACAGATTGGATTACTAAGGAATAAAGTACTCTCAAAATCTATATTAATATCTGAAGATGAAGGGTTAGGGTAGAGTGTCGCTTCGGTATGTTTTATTTCCAAAGAGTTCGTAGAAACAATAAGCTTAGTTATGTCTAGTTTCTGATTGACGTCTACATCATAATATGCTTGAACCGATCCGTCTTGCCATTTAACTATTAGGCTATCTATAATATCTGCAGATCCTAACCCAAAATGCGCGTTCATAGGATCTTGGGAAGTATAGTTAGATCCGCATCTTATTTCTCTTAGCTGAGTTTGATTTTCAGTGTAAGCTGTAATTTTTGCACCTAAAGCCATACGGTTGATTTCTGGTTCGGTCAGAGTTATAGTGAGATAGTTGTTGTCGTTGCTTAGATCATTTCGCCATAAAGATACCGCTCCGTTGATATTAGTAATGAATACATCTAGATCACCATCTAGATCATAATCAAAAACTGATAGTCCCCTTCCCTGTAAAGAATCCAATAGGCCTGTTGTCTCTGTTATATCTACGAAATATTCACTTTCTTGTGAAAGGAATACTCTTGTATGATCTCTAATAAATTGATTATTATTATACGGCCAGCCATTGGTGGCAATAAGATCAAGATACCCGTCATTATCAAAATCTGAAAATGATGTTCCCCAACCCCAGTCGCTATTCTGTACTCCTCTTAGCTCAGCCTCTTCTGTAAAGACACCATTGCCATCATTGACATAGAGTTTGTTGCCTGTGGTACCCCAGTTGCCTTCTTACACGCCATCGTTGTCATATATGTTAGTCATGTACCAATCCATATCACCATCATTATCAAAATCAGCTACGGTAGAACCCATACCGTTTTCGTCCGTCAATGTATTGAGTGTATCTAACTCAAATTTTTTTCCTTCTTTATTGATCCATATTTGACTTGTTCCAAAATCTGAGGCAGCCAAAAGATCTGGCCAATCATCACCATTGATGTCTGAAAAATTAGTTGCATGAAAATTTTCGAGATTGATAAATGGATTGTAAAATCCTAACAAGCTATCAATATTGCTAAAACTACCATCACCATTGTTTTTCCAAAAATGATTTTCTTCAAAATTTTCTAGCCAATGGGACATAAATAAATCTTGATATCCATCCATGTTGTAATCCATAGATGTGATTGTAAAAGTATTCTCAAAGTTTAATGCTTCGAATTCTGGTCTTTCTATTTTAGTGAAAGTCAAATCACTATTATTAACAAAAATAATTGGAGGTTTACCGAAATGACTTCCTATTATAAGATCTATATATTCATCTTGGTTGTAATCAAAAAAGAGTGGGCCAGACCCATAATATGGAAATGTATTATTTCCGACAAAGTCTTCTAGTTCTGAAAAAGTGCCATCTCCATTATTATGCATCATAACTCCATTTTGCTCATCTCCGAGAGTAAAGAAAAGATCAAGGTATCCGTCGTTATCTATGTCTCCAGTAGCAGAACCTCCTCCGATAATAAAGGTCATTGGTGGGGCAGTGACAGAGAAACTATGCGTGTAGTCCAATCCTGCTTCTTCGCTTACGTTGGTAAAGCTGAGATCTTGCGAAATAGCAATATGTCCATATAGGAATATTATAGTCCAGAGTATATATTTCATAGTCGTAAGTTAGTATTCCAAATATAAGACATAAAAGCTTAGTTGGCAAGATGAATAAATATCATTTTAAAGGTCATATTCGAATTAGGATAAAGAGATTTTAGTCGAGCTCGTCCAAAATGAAGAAGATAATTATTACATTAACGGTCTTAATGAAATTTAAAAGATCTCAATCATTCTAAACCAAACTAATATGCGAATACATTTACTTCTATTTGTGGCTTTGATTTGCTCAAGCTTTTTGATGGCACAAGACACTTTTAACGATGATTTTGAAGGCTTTACCGAAGGAGACTTTGTAACGTCTGGAGCTGATAATTGGAATACATGGAATAACTCTTCTGGAGGAGCAGTAGATGCTCGTATATCGGTTGATCAAGCCTATAGTGGGTCCAATTCACTATTATTACAAGGTGGAGGATCTACTGACATCGTTCTAGATTTTGGAGGAGTAAGAAATTCAGGAATGTTTATCTATACAGCGAAAATGTTCTTTCCAGCAGGTAAGGGTGGATATCTCAATTTTCAAGGAACATCTACTCCAGGCCAGACATGGACTATGAATGCTTATTTTAATGTAAATGGTGGATTGATTATCGATGATGCACAAAATGTTCAAGTAGCGACTACATTTGCTCAAGATACATGGATCGAAGTTGGATTCGAAGTAAATCTAGATGCTAACCAATGGAGGGTTCTCCTTGATGGTGAGTGTGTAGGTATATTTATGAACGGTTCTACTAATGCTATAGCGGCATTAAATCTATATCCTAGAGATAATAATGATCAGTTTTATATCGATGACATTTCATATAGCTGGGATGAAGAGGCACCTATAGTTACTCCTAGTGCTAATGATGCAGCAATCAGTTTAGACGCTGATGATGCAATATCATTTGCCGGTGCGGTATTACCTATCACGGGTACATTGACAAACTTTGGTACCAATACAATCAATGAGGTAGAACTATCATACACTATTGGTGCTGATGTTAATACACAGACATTGAGTGGCTTAAATCTACTTACAGGATCACTTGATTTTGCATTAGATAATAATGTAACACTAATAGACGGAAATACGCCAGTTGTAGTCCGTGTAGTAAGTGTAAATGGTGGAGTAGACGAAAACGACTGTAACGATAAAGCAGCTGTCAATTATACAGGATTTACACCTCATCCTGATAAAAATGTATTTGTAGAAGAAGGAACAGGAACATGGTGTGTATGGTGTCCGAGAGGTGATGTATTTATGAATCGTATGGCTAATAAGTACCAAGATAAATTTGTAGGTATAGCAGTTCACAATGGAAACAATGATCCTATGGTAGTAGCTGAGTGGGATGGTGGAGTAGGTCCATTTCCCGGATTTACTGGTTACCCAGGAGTAATATTTGATAGAAGTAATGTGATCGATCCGAGTAATCTCGAAGCTTCTATAATAGCTGGTCTACAACAAGCTCCAAATGCTACAATGACGCACCAAGCAACTTACGAAGAGTCATCTCGAGAATTATCAATATCCATTCTCACTAATTTTGCTAATGATGTGGATGGTGATTATAGACTAGTTGTAGGTATGACAGAAGATGGTGTAACAGGTACAAGTGATGGTTACAATCAAGCAAATGCTTATGCAAATCAAGGGCCTGATGCTATGGGTGACTATGGTATATTACCTAATCCAGTACCAGCGGCTCAGATGGTATATAACCATACTGCTAGAGCATTATTGACTCCGTTTGGTGGAGAGGAGAATGCATTCGGTGTTGATATTGTTACAGCAGGTGATTATGAGCATACTTTTACATATGTAGTACCAGAAGGTTATGACCTTAGTAAAATGCATATAGTAAGTGCAGTAGTAACTGCTAATGGAGCTGATAATGGTGAGACGTCAAAAGTATCGCAGTTTGTAGATACGTTTGATCCTCAATTAGACAATACTATTTCTATTTTCCCTAATCCTACTCAAGGATTGACACAGATATCTATACAACTACAAAAGACTACTGACGTATCTATCTCTGTAGTAGATGCCATGGGTAACCTAGTATCTAACAGAACGTATAATAATATGAGCGGTAATAATGTATATCCAGTCGATGCTAATGATTTGGCTTCAGGAGTATATTACATCCGTATAAGTACAGGTGATAGTTTTGCAACGAAGAAGATTATAGTATCGAAGTAAATTGCTTTATAATTTCAGATAATAATAGCCCTTCTTTCTTAATTGAAAGTGGGGCTATTCGTTTAGTGCGAAACCTCTTTATTCCCGCATTCTAGAGATTTAATGTTTGGCATTTATAATAAGATAATTAAGTTATATTTTCTAAAGTTTGTCCTGAGATTCAAATATATTTTATGAGAGTGAATCAGATAAAATTTCTAACAATATGAGAGTTCAGCGAGTTAATTTTTAGTTAGTAAATTGCAAAATAAAACTATACAAAAAAGCCATTTCCCTTTGAGGGAATATGGCTTCAGATAAATATGTAATATTTGTATTTTTCGCTTGCACGAAATCTTAATGAACTTTATGATATACCTAGTACCATTAGTTCAACTAATTGATGTAAGTACTGTAATTTAAATATTTTTTCTCATGAACAAATATAGTTTGTAAAAGAAATGGGTTTTGAAATAGACACTATTGCAAACTAGTTTCAATACACCAATAAAATGTATTTATACTTACTTTTGTAAGAGTATCTTCCTGATTCTAATTTGAGATAACATTTTTGTACAAAGCAAGACAGGCTTTCTCTACAAACCGTAATTAGTAATATTTTATAAATTACAATACATATAATTATCAAAAAAAAATAATGACAAGTAGAGGGTATTTTTAATAAATACAAGACAATTTCTTCCATTCAAATTTTGCGAAAGCAAACCTTTTTTTTTATTCTTCAATATCCGACGATTTATAAAATTCGTGGTATTAAGGAAACCAACGGATTTTGAGCGTTAAAAAATCAATTCAGTATTATATATCAAATCATTCTTAAAATTTTAGTAAACTTATTATTACTCATGTTATTGTCTTTCAACACTAATAATATGTTGATACCGTGCACACCTTTTTTCTTGGTTTAGTTGATTGTGAAATTAGATATAAACTATACTTTACAAATAAAAAAAGCCACTAATCATATGATTAGTGGCTTAATACTGTATTGAGTATGTAAATGGATTTTTTAAATCAATTTAATCGATATTATTATGGTAATAAGACAGCGTCAATAACATGCACCACACCATTATCTGTTACAATATCAGCAACAGTTACCTGAGCATCATTGATGAATACACCATTATCATTAATAGTTACAGTTACGCTATTTCCATTTAGAGTTGGAACCATCATACCATCTGATAAATCCGTGCTTAGTGCTGTACCCGAAGCTACGTGATATAATAAAATATCTGTAAGTGTACCAGATGGATCTTGAAGTAAAGATTCTACTGTACCTGCTGGTAAAGCTGCGAATGCATCATCTGTTGGAGCAAATAATGTGAACGGACCTTCTCCAGCAAGTGTTCCTGCTAAATCTGCTGCAATTACTGCTGCCTCAAGAGTTTCATGTACCGGGCTATTTACAACTACATCTGTAACTGTTACGGTTGGCGGAAGAAGCACTGCATCTATTACATGAACAACACCATTATCTGCAATGATATCGGCAACTGTTACTTGAGCATCATTTATAAAAACTCCATCATTGTTAATTGTTACAGTTACATTTTTACCATTTACCGTTGCAACAACTAAACCGTCTGATAAATCTGTGCTGAGTGCTGTACCCGAAGCTACGTGATATAATAAAATATCTGTAAGTGCACCAGATGGGTCTTGAAGTAAAGATTCTACTGTACCTTCTGGTAAAGCTTCAAATGCTGCGTCTGTCGGAGCAAATAACGTGAACGGACCTTCTCCAGCCAGGGTTCCTGCTAAATCTGCTGCAATTACTGCTGCTTCTAGAGTTTCGTGATCTGTGCTATTAACTACTATATCTGTAATTGTTGTTTCTACAACTGGAGGTACAACTGGATCGTCTTCTCCACATGATGATAGTAAGAAAGTAAATGATCCAAACAGGATAAAGCCTAGCAAATAGTGGTTAAATTTCATAATTTTTTTAATGTTGTATTTTAATTAATTGTTTTTCAAGTTTATATATGCTGATGTAAAAAAAATGGTTGCCTGACTGGAAATTAAAATCAAATTATATTCTTTCAATTCTATTTAAATTTTATAAAACATTGATTTTTAAATAGTTGGCTATTTTAAGGACTATTGCATTTAATACACCATAAGGTGAGTATCTGTTGCCTATGATCCTATTTTATACTAAATATTGTCTCCGATGAAGCTTTATTACATCACATATAGTTTTTAATCATATTTTTTTAGATTTTATGTTATGTCTTGTAATTTCATGCTTTTCTGTTGAAGGTTTGTGATTCTCTGGCCTGAGATATTGTCATATCGAATGTAAGTTAAGCTGAATCGAAGAATAAGATTTTGTAGTTGGGATCATCCTTATCGAAATTATATACAGCTAAATGTAAGATATCTCCAATACTAATAATATTAGGAGTAAGATGGCTCACTATTAAATTTCAGAGATTACAGTTCCCACAAGACTACAGACTATGTTGACCAAACCTTTAATCTTAGTATTCAATTTGTGGTTTGTAAGATGTAAGGTGTCTAAATCAAATATGTATACGGTGTTTATAAGAGTATGGATATCGTATATGGTGAGCTTCCAAAGAATTATGGTGATTATGAGTGATTATTTGTACTTGTAATATCAATGTAATGGAAAAGTGATAATTGACCTTTGTAACAACAATCATATATGTGTCTTTATTTCGAGATAAATACGAATAACAGTAATGTAATTATGTCGTTGTCAATACTTTGCGAAGTTGTATATCTTTTTGCCATACTTATTTAAAATACTCTCAAAATATAAAGTGAATACAACATAACTTGTATCACTTAAATAAAAATCTAAATGATGTATATTACGGATCATTTTAAAGGTGAAAAATATGGAAGAAAATAAAATGCTGAATTATATTAAAAGTGTATTAGTAAATATGCCGAAAGGTTGGTTGAACTTAACAACTCATAGATTGGATATTTACAATGAAAGATTGGCTAAAACTCAATTCTTAGAAAAGTTTGAAATCCTTTTTAATAATAATAATTCTGAGTCGTCCTCACTTGAGGAATTGCCAACTGCTTATGACTATATTCGATTAGGTCATCCATTATCTTGTTTGCTAGAATGGGTAATCGCTAAATTGAATAATCTAAAATCAAATAATATTATAAGTTTTGGATCAAAGACGATTCCTGTTTTAGCAATTCTAAGGAATAATTTATTAGAGAATAAAAATACCCAAATCAGATATGTAGGTGAATTGCCAGATTGCTTTGATGCGGATATATTAAGGAGTATTTATGGTTATAAATTTGATTTGAAGCAAGTAGATAAAGCAGAAGATATCACTTCATTTGAAGGAAGTATTGTCTTTATTCAACAACAAGATGTTTTATGTAATTTTGATGTTGTACCTAATGTTGACTTCTATGTTAATGTTCACTCTCACTTGGGAAGTATTTTATTAATAAATGGTGAGCAAAACGAAACTTATATTTCAGAAATTCAGCATGTTCGTAGAAGAGAGACGATTGCAATGACTCCAGCTAATTCTCTTGCTGTCTTAAAATCATTAGTAGAGAAGTCTACTTCAGGTATTAATCGAAATGATGTAGTAAGTTATAAAACACTTGTACTAGAATCTATTAATGAGATTACTGCTACTAGTACAAAGCCACTTGTTGCCTCTAGTGGGTTATCTATTCAATATGCGATTATGATGGGTTTAATTCATGATGCACTAGAGAATCACAAAGGAAAAGATATCAAGATCGTAGTTCCTCCTAATTGTTATGGTGGAACAAACGACCAAGCAAGACGAGTGGCTGCTTGTATTGATAATGTTGAAATTTTGGATTTGCCAGTTGATGGTGATGATGATATGGTTCAAAGTATTGATGTAATATTGGATAAAATTGCCAGTGAAGATGCAATTCCTTATATAATCGCTGAAATTCCAACCAACCCTCGAGTTGAAGTTCCAGATCTTATAAAGTTACAAGATGCATTAAGCAAAGAACGTAAAACAAAAGATGGCGAGATTGCTGTCGATCCAGTGTTTATTTTAGATCAAACATTTTGTCCAAATGTGCACTTTTTAGGTAAAGGTAAAATACTCTCAAAAGTTAGGACCGTTTCATTTGCTAGTGGATCCAAATTTCCAAGTGGTGGGCAATGTACTGCTGGTTATTGTGTAGGAAATATAACAGCTAAATTATTGATGGAAAAAATAGAGATACATCTAAAGCTTTGTGACAACGAAGCTACAGATCTTCAATTGGAAATATTGGCAAAGCAATTACCTTCAATGAAGCAAAGGATTGTTGATGCTTACAAAAATACGCGTGAATTTGTAAATTTCATCAACGATACTTTGCCAGAAGCGAAAATTAATTTTGTTTCAGAAGAACTGGCGAAAAAAGGATTTACTCCTTCAGTATTTTCATTAGACCTGCCCACTAAAGGAAATACAGATGAAGAAAAAGAATCTTACAAGAGAAAGTTAAATCATAAATTGATCAACTTGATGATTACGGAAATTCCAGAGCAAAGCAAGTATTGTGTGAGTTACGGACAGTTAAAAGGATGTTATTGGACGATACCTGCAACATCTACACAAGGGACAACTAAAGAAGGCGACAAAGATTATATTGCTCGTATTTCACTTTCACCCAATATGGATCTAGCACTTCATAAAAAAGTTTTTTTAGATTTTGTTGAAAGTATCTGATTTTGGAAAACTTCTTTGCAATAAATCTTTAACTAGTTTAAAAGTGTAATAGTGAAAATAAATTTGAAAAGGAGTTAATTGATGTAACAATAATTTATATAAAATGAAACATTCAGCAATTATAATTTCATTTGTATTCGCTTGTTTTTTAGCCAGCACTTTCGGTTTACAAGCTCAAGATAATATTCTTCAAGAATTAGAAGAAATTGCGGTTGTAGATCAAAAAATAATGATGCCCATGCGTGATGGCATTCGATTAGCTACTGATATATATCGTCCTAAAGCAATTGGTAAAGTACCTATTATATTTTCACGAACACCTTATAATTTTAATTCATGGGGAGACGGAAAACAAAGAACAAGAACAGCTGAAAGGGCTCTCGAAGCGGTTAAAAGAGGTTATGCTTATGTAGTCCAAAATGAACGTGGACGTTATTATTCAGAGGGAGAATGGGACATTTTAGGTGTTCCTTTGACGGATGGCTATGACGCATTTACTTGGATGAAAGATCAATCTTGGTCAAATGGTAAGATAGGAACATTAGGTTGCTCTTCTACAGCTGAATGGCAAATGGCAGTTGCAGCTTTAGATCATCCTTCTCATTCAGCAATGGTACCTCAGGGATATGGTGCTGGTGTAGGTAGAATTGGTAAAATTAATGAGCAAGGAAACTGGTTTCGTGGTGGTGTTGAACAAATGTTATTCTTTTCTTGGCTGTATGGAGTTGAGCACGATAAGTATAAACCACGAATTCCTGCTGGAGCATCTCAACAAGATTTAATTAGAATTTCTAGATTCTACGACTTAGCTCCGGAGAATCCTCCTGTGGACATGGCAGAAGCGTTAAATCATTTGCCTATTCAGGATATTCTAAAAAATATAAACGGTAAAAATGAAATCTTTGATAAAATGATACGTCGTAAACCAAATGACGAAGCTTGGTTTAATGGAGGAATATATCATGATAATATGGAAATTGGTGTTCCAAGTTTTTGGTTTGCTTCATGGTATGATGTGTCTATAACTCCAAATTTGGCATTGTTTAACCATGTTAGAAACAATTCTAAAGACGCATCAATTAGAGATAATCAATACTTGGTAATCGCACCAACTTTACATTGTGGTTATACTAGAGCTAGAGAAAATACTATTGTAGGCGAACGCAGTGTTGGTGATGCTAGATTAAATTATAAAGAGCAAATTTATGCTTGGTTTGATTTGTGGCTAAAAGGAGAACAAAACGATTTTATAGAGAAAACACCAAGAGTCCAATACTATACAATGGGAAGTAACAAATGGCAGGCATCAGATACTTGGCCACCAGAAAATGCTATTTTAACAGCCTACTATCTGAACAGTAATGGCAAATCCAATAGCCTTTTTGGGGATGGAAGTCTAACCACAACAAAAGCGAATTCTGATAATTCTGACAGTTTTACCTATGATCCAATGAACCCAGTGCCTTCATACGGAGGTAATGTGTGTTGTACGGGTAATGCAATAAAAGGTGGTGCTTTTGATCAATACCAAATGGAAACTAGGAATGATATATTGGTATATACTTCAGACATTTTAAAAGAGGGGGTAGAAATTTCAGGTTTTATTGAATCTACATTATATGTATCTTCAGATGCTAAGGATACTGATTTTACGATCAAACTTATCGATGTGTATCCTGATGGAAAAGCGTATAACCTAGATGAAACTATACAACGTGTAAGATATCGTGAAGGCTATGACAAAGAAGTATTCATGGAGAAAGACACGGTCTATAAATTAGATTTGACCCCTATGTCTACAAGTAATTATTTTGAAAAGGGACACAGTATACGTATTGAAATATCTAGTAGTAACTTTCCTCGTTTTGCTCGAAATCTTAATACTGGAGGCAATAACTACGATGAAAAAGAGGGTGTAATTGCTCATAATAAAGTGCATCATTCTCCAATATATACATCACAAATTAGGTTACCAATAGTTTATTAATTGATCTATTTGAAGTTGGGATTGTTTTCTGCCAAAAGGCTAATATTGTTGTAATTTTTTTATTTCGTTACCTGTACATTTCAGCTGAGACAATCAATTATGAACTAATTTTGACCATAAATTTCTTACAGTAAGTCATACTTAGAGTTAAAAAGTACTAACGATCCTTTCACGGATCATGGTGTTTATTCGACGCTTATATTCGGATTCTATCGCTAGATATTTGTTCATTTCTTCTATAGTCATGAGTCCTATTACCATACCGTTTAGTGCTTGTTTGATCTTGCTATCCTTAAGCGTCACTTTATCTAAGTATCGTTCTTTTTCTATTGCAGTCAGATTCGCAAATTTACTATTTCTATCTACTGCCTTACTAATGGCGTATCCTACGATTACATCATGTTGGTATTTTAGAATTGGACGTATTACATCATTTTGAAATTTTTCGACATCAGTCATACCTACTAATCTTTCGATAGAAGGAATTTCAGGTCGTAGCGCTGCAATTGTTTTTTTTCTTATCATTTTGTTTATGTAGTTTTCACTTTTTCTTTAGCCCATACATTAGATAGCATTCCGCCCACTATAAGTATGATTTCTAGCATGGGTATACATTAATAGCTTTCACCAAACATAAAGTATCCCATTATCATAGCATAGATCAATTCCATGTATTTGAATGGTGCCAATACACTGGTCTTTTCTGTTTGAAAAGCCCTAGTCATAGTTATATTTGACCTATCAATCCTGTCGTACCGATTCCTCAGACTGCAAACCATTCGTAATTTAGAGGCATCCTCCAATATTGTTTGAAGCAAAGACTAAGCACCAATGAAGACATCAAAAAATAATTGATGATAGTCAGGTAATGTTCCTTTTCGCTTAAGTATCTAATCAATACAAATACAGCACCTACAAATATTGCTGAAATTAATAAATGTCCAAAACTCTAATAATCTATTCTGATGTCAAAATTCTTTTGAGAAATAAAAGATCTAATTGTAGACATAACCTATAATTATCCATTTAAGTTTAATTTTTTAATAACCTGTTACTCTGATAAATTACTATCTACATATCATTGCCATAGCCCCAATTGCCGTCATCACTAATATGAATTTTCTAAATTGATGCTCCTTGAATTTGTCGACAATCTTAAGTCCAATATAGAATCCTACAATAATTCCGGGTACTAAAGTTAGGTTTATGTACAGCGTGTCCAAATCTATAGTCTTCCAACTCCAAATATGAAATGGTAATTTGAGTAAATTGATAAAGAAAAACAACCATGCCGCAGTACCTATAAATTCAATTTTAGGAATTCTGCTCGCCAAGAAAAATATATTAGAGAATGCACCAGCCAGATTTCCTATCATCGTAGTAAATCCTGCCGCGAATCCCATAGATCCCGTAAACCACAAAGTATCTGGTATTTTGTTTTTATCGTATCTCTCCCAAGCAAACATTATTAGCACACTAATCAAGATGATTATCGCCATGCCTTTTTTGAATATTTCTTCTGGCATTCCCTTGCCTACATAATTACCAAATAATACTCCAGCAATCATCCATGGCAAGAATCTCTTTAGATAATCCCACCGTACAGATCGCCGATAATATATCACCGCATTGATATCCGCAATAATAAGCATGGGTAGCAATATTCCTGTAGACGCTTTAGCTTCGTATACAAAAGCCAATAGTATCACTACAAGTATGCCTATCCCTTTGAGGCCTGCCTTCGACATGCCGAGAATACATGCTGCTGATAATGCAATAAGATAATTGATAATTAAACCGATTTGATTTTAGGTATTAAAGATTTTATTATACTCAGAACTATAGCTGCAAAACCAGCTAAAGCAGTCCATTGTATAATTGGGATGAGTTCCCAATGTCTTAGCGAAATGGCTAATAGTGCCCAAGCGCCTACAGCACCAAAAGCATTTATACCTTTCCACTTTACGACGTAGATATTGATTAAGGTTGCTGTGACTATCATGAGGAGTGTCCAGTTGATCTCACCTAATAGCGGATGCCATTCGAATTGATTAAGATGTGCTGCAATATTGGCTGTAATAGCTACAGATATCCATCCTGTATAGAGTGCAATGGGCAACCTGACGAGCCACCGATGGACCGGTTGTTGGATAGTTTGATGGAGCGTGTAGAGGAGTGATAACAGGATGATAAACATGATACTTACACTAAGCCCTGTCATCTCAGACAACCAAGCCCATGTCCATATTCCGTTACCTATATTGGCGATTAAAAGACTCCATCCAATGTTGAGTAGCCATGTACTTTCTTTTTTTTCAGACCAAGCGGTCTTTACCATGAAGACAGTTATAGCTATCAGGCCCAAGAAGATTACTGCCCATATCGAAAACGCATAACTTGCAGGTGTAAATAGATTTCCATACTTATCACTCAAGCTTCCTACATCGTTTCCATTGAAGCCTACTGCAATAGTGTAGTAGTTCCAATATATAATAGCGAATACAGCGAGCAGGTTTATTATTGATAGTAGCTTATTCATGGTTTTATGTTATTTAAGCCAATCCAATATCTTAAGGAATTAATTTACCGAAAAATGATTATTAATCAGGTAATGAGTAGTTAGCGCTGTTTGGTTGACTATGCCTTTTTTCGATTAATATATACCTACTAAAGTTATAAGGAATGATCTATAGTTAGTTTTAGTGAAAGACAATATTTGTTTGAACTTAAAGTTGACAAAAAAGCCCATATGTTAGCGTTATAAGCCACTTTACACACATTATTTGTGAATGTAAGTATTTGGGTAAAAAAAGTGTAACAAATACATTAAAATCAATTTCCATTTATTTTTCTCGAAATTGTCACATTCTTGCATTTCTTACTATATTACATTCTAGTTACGAATAATTTAAAGTAGGAACTCCCATTCTTGCTCTTTTATAATATCTGAAACAGCAGTTATACGATTTGTATTTCATGGATCACGCATGTTTCAAGAGGCCTTTCAGAACAGGCGGCTCACCATTACGGCGTATTGTAGACTTTGTGTTTACATTCTGTCAATTTTGTATTTACAGTTTAAAGAAAATTTATTGAGGTACTCTCAAAGTAGTGCCGCTAACCCTATTTAACACAAGTGATGAGAAATTATTTACACGTACTCTTATTATTACTATCTTTTAATCTAATCGCTCAGACAGATGATGATTGTGCGACAGCTCTTGGAGCTCCAGCTAATGTTGACGTCGGCGATATTCTTACTCTTGACAATACAGGATTTTCGGATGAAGGGAATTATACATCTTCATTATTAACAGGGCCTATATCGGGTTTTACTGCTTTTATTTGGGATGGTGCTTCAGGTGTGTATTCAATCAATGCGACATCTGGTGCAGCAGGAGACTGGAGTGTTGCCCTTAATTTAGATGATGGATCAGGCGATGAGTGTACAGTTACTGCAAGCGAAGAATTATTTACTGATATTTTAGACTCTGCCCTACCAACAGAAATTACTTGTTTTAATTTAGTAAGTGGAGAGACATATATTATAGGTTTCGCTACTGATGCAGGTAGCGAAGGTACATTAGATTTAGAGTTTATTGATCCGTTAGTCTTGCCACCAGCGAATTCAGAATGTGCATTGGCGGAGGATCAAGGTACAATAGTAACCAATTGTACACCTAATAATATAATTGGTGATTTGACAGAAGCCTGTCCTAATCCAGATGAAGTGATGTGCCTCGATTTAGGAAGTGGACCAATTCTTTGGTATACTTTCACTACAGATTTTAATGTCGATGAGGTTACTATTGAAACTAATGGAGCTTCTGTTATTACTCCTCAGTTTGCATTAATGTCTGGAGGATGTGGATTTCTCACGATAGAGGGTTCATGTCAAGATGACGGAGTGGAAACATTTCCTGTATCATCTAACACACAATATTGGGTAGCTGTAGGAGAAGAATCTGCAGGTGCAGGAGGATCATTCAGTTTAGATGTCACTGCAAGCTTAATAGTAGTTGGAGATGACTGTGGAATAGAGTCTCTTACATTAGGTACCTCTTTAGATGGTTCTACAACTTGTGCCTCAGCCCCAACGGGTGGTTTCTGTTCATTAAGTACTACTAATGATCACGCAGTATATTACGACTTCACTGTTACAGGTTTAGATAATGTTGACTTAAGTGTAGAGATGACAGCAGGTACAGGAGTTACTGGTACATCTGCTTCAGAGATTGTAATAGAAATATATGAATCAGGATGTTTTGATGCGCTTCCAAATATATCTATTTTAGGTACGCCATGTTTTGCCTTAGGAGCGACTACTAATTACGAGTGCGTACCTCCAGGAACTTATACTTTAGCAATTGGATCTCCAGCTACGACAGAGGGTGATTTTGTGGTTACAGTAAGTCAGTTGTTTATTGGACCAGCGAATGACGCTTGTGTAAATGCAGATGCAACTGTTGATCTTAATGATGACTGTTCTTCAGTGGAATTGTCTGGTACTACAGTTAATGCATGTCCTGAGACTTTTAGTGGTCCAGTATGTGGTTATGATGTTCAATCTGTAGTGTGGCACGAAATTACGCTTCCTGCTGATGCAGTTGGAGTTGAGATTTCAAATATTACAGGCGGTGTGGCGATCACACTTTTTACAGATAATATATGTCCAACCCCAACTGCTTTTTTCGCAGACATGGAATGTGTTACATTGGATGGGACGGTTTTTGGAATGACAGGAGGAGACTCATATCTTATTGGTGTAAGTACTGGAGCATTAGAGTCAGCCTACACATTCGATGTACTAGCTATCGTACCTCCAATGAATGATGATTGTGCTGATGCGTTGGACATCACAGTAGATGCCGAGTTGGGAGTAGTATCTAACAATAATTGTGCTACAGCAGATGGAAATGTATGTACATTCGATAATGCTACATCTCATGTTACTTGGTATGAATATACTGTTGCAGCTACTAACAATACAGACATTATAGTGAACATCGTTGGGTCAGGTGGCCCTGGTGTCGAAGCTATGGGCGGGTCATTTAATTTATATACGGATTGTGCTTATGTGCAGTTAGACAATTCTGTAGATGCTTGCGATAATGGATTTGGCTTTGATACAAGATATGAATGTGTTGAAGGTGGATCTACAATATTGATAGCGGTTGGTTCTGAAGACGAAGATCAAGGAGAATTTACAATAACAATAACAGAAGAAAATGAAGGTCCCGACAATGACGAATGTGACATGGCTGAAGTTATTGACTTAGCAGCAACACCTTGTGAGATATTACCCGTAGTAGGAACTAACCAATTTGCTTGTCCAGAAGGATTTACTGCAGGTGGCTGTGCTTATGATATGGATCCAGTAGTTTGGTATTCAGTTACTCTTCCAGCTGATGCAGTTGGATTAGAAATTACTGATCTTACTTCAGGATTTTATGCAACGTATTTTTTGGGAGGTTGTGCAGGTACTACATTTGATGGTACGGCATCATGTTTTACTTTTGAAGGAAATTCAGCGGTTACATATGATGCAGGGGATGTAATTTTGATAGGTATTGGATCTGCAACAGCAGACGAAGGAGCATTCTTTTTCAATTTATTATCAGTAGTACCACCAGCAAACGATATGTGTGTAACAGCAGAAGATATTTCTGCTACAGCAGCTTCAGGTGTTACTGGAACTACAGCTTGTGCTACTCCTCCAGCAATAAATTATTGTTCCTTAGGTACTACAGATTCTCATGTAGTGTATTATGAATATACTGTGGCGTCTACAATTAACACAGACCTTTCTATAGAAATAGAAGGTAGTGGAACGGCAACAACAGATATTTCAATAGCTCTTTATGAAGATTGTGCAGGAACTACTTATGATAATCCAGAAACGTCTTTAGCGGATGGCTGTACTACATTAGGTGTACCTCTCAACTATGAATGTGTTACCCCGGGTACTGTATTGACAATCGCGGTTGGTTCACCAGAAGGATCTGAAGGTGAGTTTACGATCACTATAAATGAAGATAATACAGGAACTCCGCTCAACGACGGAATTTGTGATGCAGAAGAGATTGTTATTGCTGCAAATTGTACATTCCAAACAGTTTTTACAGATAATACAGGAGCATGTCCTGAATCACCATTGCTAGATGGTGTATCAACTTGTGAATTAGATCAAGATGCGGTAATATGGTTTTCTGTTTTAATACCAAACAATGCTACAGGTCTTGAGTTTTCAGACTTAGGTGGCGGAGAGTATGTAGCAGTTTTTAGTGGTGACTGTTCAACACCAGTTTTAGAAAGTGACTGTCTTAATAGCGCAGGCCAAATATTAGGACTGGCTGGTAATTCAACATACCTAATCGCAGTAGCGTTAGATGCAGGCGCTGAAGGTGCTATTGAATTTATGATCAAAACGATCACGCCTCCAAGTAACGATATTTGTAATCCAAATGCACAACCGCTCGATTCAGGTGTTGCAACACTTGGAACAACTGCTTGTGCTACA
>Ga0228663_1000299_pt1 | contig 18954 bp, 17 predicted proteins | sample 77DmetaG_FD_183630 | JGI IMG/M metagenome (GOLD analysis project Ga0228663, IMG submission 183630) | Seawater microbial communities from Monterey Bay, California, United States - 77D | ecosystem: Environmental > Aquatic > Marine > Coastal | place: USA: California | collected 2016-10-07
AATTCTTTAAATACCAGCAAGAGCTCCCTCCAACTCTTCCAGAACAGCTTACCTTCAAAATAATCTTTTACTTCATCTTTTGGTAATCTTCTGATCGCGGGCAGTCCGAACCCCAGCCACCAGATTCCGGTTACAAGGAATGAAAATCTAGAAGCAATGCCTTCATCGGAAAAACCGAACGTATGTGGCATCTGAACAAGTACAAGACACAAAATCAGTAACAAAGCACTCCCGAAGTAGCCTAAGGAAAAGCCACGCGCAGATAATCGGTCTTGCATCTCAGCAGGGGCGATTACCGGTAAGAAACTGTTGTAAAAAACAATAGATCCAGTAAATCCGACGCTCGCTAAAAAGGCAAGGTAAAGTCCTAGCCAGGGGTTAGCAGCAGTAAACAATCCCATACAAGAAGTACTCAAGGCACCCATAATCATAAAGGTTCGCATAAATACTTTACGACGTCCAGTGCGATCTGCCATAGCTGCGAGATAGGGCGATAAAATGGAAATAGTTAAATACGAGGCGGCGATGACATAACTGTAGACCACCGTATTTTCCCAATAGCGCCCTAAAAACAACACTTCATTCGTTTCGTTCTTTGTGACCGCCTCATAGTACAGCGGAAATAAAACGGTACTGATGACCAGCGAATAGACCGAATTGGCCCAATCGTACATGGCCCAACCACGTTGTGTTTTTGTGAATTTCATCGTTCGACTAATTTACAACGCGAAACGGCATTATATTTGAAGTAAGAGACCAAATTAATTTGACCATGAAAAAACTGCTTCTTATCCTCGCCTGCTCAGTTGCCTTCTTAGAAGTCGCAGCACAGGATATGATTATTTACAAGGATAAAACGATCGATGAAGTGACCATCATTGAAGTAAATCCAGATTTTATTAAGTACCGCGAGTATGGATCACCAGTGAATTCCGCAACCTTTAGTATCGAAAAGGATTACTTGAGTAAAATCATCTTTGAAAGTGGTCGCGTAATGGATTTGAGTAAAACCATGATGAATGATGAGCGAATTTACGCGAATCAACGTCGACATGGGATTAAGCTTGACATTGGCGCGATTAGTCAAAACTACATGTTCGTTGTTTACGAAGAGGCCATTAACCCTTCGAGCTCGTGGGAAGCAGGCGCCTTATTTGTAGGTGCGGGTTATGAAAACCAAAACGGTTGGAACGACCCCGAACGCGCAATGGGTGCGGGCCTTTATACTGGTTATAAGTTTAAAAGAAGCCCCAATTTCTACATGCAACGCATGCGCTATGGTCACATCATGAGAGGTTCGTACATCAAGCCTAATCTAATGATCACCACTTATAATTACGACCGCATTGATTACGATCATCCACCTGATCCTGTTACATTCATGTATCCTACTACCCGTGAAACGGCTTTTGCAGGAGCAGCAATGCTCGAATTCGGAAATCAGTTGGTCTTATCTGAACAGTTGATGGTAGAATATTCTGCAGGATTCGGCTACGGATTCACCACGAAGCAAGTCCGTTATAATTATTCAAACTATGGTTTCAGTGGGGGTGTAGGTACGGACCTTGCGCCATACGTTTGGAGCTTTGGTTTAAAAGTGGGGTACCTCATGAAATAATACCGCCCCGCGGTAGATCGCATAAAAAAGCCCGGCGCATTGGAATGCGCCGGGCTTTTAGTTGAACGCTCTTAACGGCGCTACGCTTTATGCATTGTTCTGCATCTTAATCAAATTCAATGCAGAACCTGCCTTAAACCAATCAATCTGCTGTGCATTATAAGTGTGATTTAACTTGATGTTATCTGTAGAGCCGTCAGCGTGGACCACTTCAAGATTCAACTGCTTACCTGGGGCAAAATCAGCGAGATCAGTAAAGTTGAACGTATCGTCGGCTAGAATAAGATCATAATCTGCTTCGTTATCGAAAGTCAGACCCAACATACCTTGCTTCTTCAAGTTTGTTTCGTGGATACGAGCGAACGACTTCACAATCACTGCACGCACGCCCAAATGACGTGGCTCCATTGCCGCATGCTCACGAGAAGAACCTTCTCCATAATTGTGATCACCCACAACAATAGTTGGAACATCCGCTGCTTTGTATGCGCGAGCTACGTTAGGAACCTCATCGACGGAACCATCGAGTTGATTCGTAACCGCATTCGTAGCTTCTGTATAAGCATTCACTGCACCGATCAAACAGTTGTTCGATATATTATCTAAGTGTCCACGGTAGCGAAGCCATGGACCCGCCATAGAAATATGATCCGTAGTACACTTACCTAGTGCTTTGATGAGCAGTTTTGCTCCATCAATGTTCTTACCGTCCCATGGCGTAAATGGCGCGAGCAACTGCAGACGCTGAGAATCTGAAGCAACCACAACATTAATACCTGAACCGTCTTCTGCCGGTGCTTGATATCCGTTGTCTTCAACAGCGAACCCAGCTGATGGTAATTCGTGACCCGTTGGCTCAGCCAACATCACTTCATCTCCATTTGCATTAGTTAATGTATCAGTAACCGGATTAAAGTCTAGCTTACCAGAAATTGCAATGGCAGCCACCATTTCTGGCGAGGTTACGAAGGCGTGTGTATTCGGGTTACCGTCTGCACGCTTCGCAAAGTTTCTGTTGAACGAGTGAACGATAGAGTTTTTCTCTTGCTTCTCAGCTCCTTCGCGCGCCCACTGACCTATACAAGGTCCACAAGCGTTGGTGAAAATCCTCGTGCCCTCTAGTTTATTGAACGTATCCATCAAACCGTCGCGCTCGGCAGTATAACGTACCTGCTCAGAACCGGGATTGATACCCAAGATCGCCTTAGGAGCGATGCCTTTCTCTACTGCATCTGCAACGATAGAAGCGGCACGCGTCAAGTCTTCGTAGGAAGAGTTCGTACAAGAACCGATCAAAGCCCACTCAATATCTGTTGGCCAATCATTGGCTGCAGCTTTTTTCTTCATTTCAGCAACAGGTGTTGCTAAATCCGGAGTAAATGGACCGTTTAAATGTGGAGTCAATTCATCGAGATTGATCTCAATAACTTGATCGAAGTATTGTTCAGGATTTGCATAAACTTCTGCATCTCCAGTTAAGTGTTCCGCTACTTTATCTGCAGCATCAACTACATCTTTTCGACCCGTAGCGGCTAAGTAACGGCGCATACTATCATCGTAACCGAACGTAGAAGTGGTTGCACCAATCTCCGCGCCCATGTTACAGATGGTTCCTTTACCCGTAGCACTCATACTCTCCGCACCTTCGCCGAAATATTCGACGATCGCACCCGTTCCTCCTTTTACAGTGAGGATACCGGCTACTTTTAAGATCACATCCTTCGGCGCAGTCCAGCCGTTTAAACGGCCCGTGAGTTTTACACCGATAAGCTTCGGGAATTTCAGTTCCCAAGGCATACCTGCCATGACATCTACCGCATCAGCACCACCAACACCGATAGCTACCATACCTAAACCACCCGCATTTACAGTATGGCTATCCGTACCGATCATCATACCTCCTGGGAAGGCATAGTTTTCCAAAACTACCTGGTGAATAATACCCGCTCCTGGCTTCCAAAAACCAATGCCATATTTATTACAAACTGAAGACAAGAAGTTGAATACTTCATTATTCTTGTTGATTCCCTCTTGAAGATCTTTATCTGCTCCAATGCGGGCTTGAATCAAGTGATCTGCGTGCGCTGTAGATGGCACTGCAACTTTATCCTTACCTGCTTGCATGAATTGTAACAAAGCCATCTGCGCAGTCGCATCTTGCATGGCCACACGGTCGGGCGCAAAATCAACGTAGCTTGTACCTCTACCAAAGGCTTCACTGGCATTTCCTTCCCACAAGTGGGTATATAAAATCTTTTCTGCTAAGGTCAATGGCTTACCAACTGCCTCACGAGCCGCTGCAACGCGCTCTGGGTAACGGTTATAAACCTCGCGGATCATATCGATATCAAAGGTCATAGAAGTCTAGTTTTTCTATTAATTCGCCACGAATTTACCACATAAAATGCGATTTTCAGTGGAGATTTTATGTTAGAATCAACCCGTCGACCCAGGTATTGAAAGATTAAAGATTATCCGGATAGAAAATCTTTATTTTCATAAAAAATACGCTCAGAATATGAGAATTAAGGAATCCAAACCTTAAGATTATGGTACCAGTTGTCGCCCTCAATTCGAACGATGTACATACCAGAAGACCAAAGCTCTGTGCTGAAGCGGTGCGTTTGGGCTGTTTTTGAAGATGCCACAATTAATTTACCAGTAGCATCGAATACGCTTATTCCTTGTGGATTCTCCAAAGCTACGTTCAAACATCCTTCAGTTTGAAAGACTTTCATCGAACGCAAAACGGTTTCCATGATGTCTAATAGTTCAAATCCCGCCGTATGCGTACTGTCCTTTACTGGATTAAAACTCCAATCTTTTATGGTAAAACTCTTGGCACTATCCTCCACGTCGATTCGCGCCCAACCATAACAAGCAGTATCATTTTTGACAATACGAAGTCCTAGGTAACCATCGGTCAACGGACCCGCCCAGTTAGAGTTGGGATAAGCCACTCCGTCCACATGAAAAGCCATATATCCGGCATCTGTAGAGCTGTTGATACCCGACCAACTCTGTGATGCGTCTATGGTAGTTCCAGGAAGTACTTTTTCTACATAGCTAAAGCCATTTTGGCCAGCGCCCATAGCAAGATTCCCCTCGATACTATCCCCTGGGTGCAGAAGCACTGCATTTACATTACCTAATTGGCCTCCACCTAAAACATGTTCAATGGTAAAATCTACAATGGTATCCCCGTCCAGGTCCAATTCAAAAATTCCGTCTACTATAGTGGTATCCGAAATATCAGTGTATTGGTATTGTGCTTGTGCAGCTGTGCCCCCAAGAAGAGCGGCAGCAGTGGCCATATATTGACTAAGACGTTTAGAATCCGATTTTTCCATGGGGGCAAATATAAACCTAAAAGCGTCGCAATTGTGCCTTTACGACCCCTTTGAGACTGGAAATATCCACGGTTTTATTCAAAACTTTTGTTAAAACCGCCAATGACTGCGTCAATCGAGGCGATACATCACCTTGTTGTTCAGCTTCCATCAGATCCTCGAACCATAATTCGACAACCGTAGCGTGCACATCCATTGAAAATAGCAAGGCCATTTCGTCGTGTGCTTTTTCCCAACGATCCATTTCATCCCATTGCAAGGGTGCCGATTCCACACCCATCATGTAGCGTTGACTTTTCAGGAGTGCTTGACTTCCACGGCGCATGGCTAGAATGACTTTTGGACCTTCAGGTAACGGCGCCTTAACCAGCAATGGCGCTACGATTTTAACCGATCGTCCGCGCTGACTTTGCAACCATTGTGCATCAAATGTCCAATTCTTAATTTTTTCATGTTCAAAATAACCCGCTTGGTTGAAATCGTCCGCCTGCCTAGTCTCATCTGTGACTGGATCTATACCCAATGACATCAGTAGCTGCATGGCAAGAGATGTACCGCTGCGAGGCGGACCGGTCACCACAAACAAAGGCGCTTCGTTTTGCTCTGGGAGTATTGCCAACTGTACAGCCTTTGCCGTGCGAGCCGCCTCGATATCGCCCGTTTTAACGAACAACCATGCCAAGGCTCCATGGACCCACGGCTGGTGGAAAACTAACGCGGTGCTTTTGAGCCCTACCCGTATGGCCTCTTGCCAGTTTTCAATGTGCAAATAATACCGAAGCCAAAGGTTTAACACATCGGGACGGTCCTCTGCGAAAGGCTGCAGTAGTTCATGTAAGGTCTTGTAGAGGTTTGCTTTTACTAAGAATCTACCCCAGAGTATTGCGGTAGATACATCCATGGTATGCGTTGAGAAATTGGGCGCTATCCATTTTTCATTTTTAGATAAGGCAACCAAGGCACGGTAATACGACCAAATCTCGGATTGCTTCTGCTCTTGCGCTACCCATGTAAGTAGCTCGCCCAAATCCTTAAATTGCTTTGATTCTGCAAGCAGTGCTGCACCGAGCTGCAGATAACGCAATGGCGACTTTTTATTTAATCCTAGCGCAGTCAATTCTCGCCAAGCATCTTCAGGTCTGCCTTCAGCACGCAGGCTTCTAGCGAGATAATAACTGTTCTCTAAAAGACGTTGATCTGTGACCTCTGCTGCATTAGCATCAAGATATCCCATGGCGATCAAATCCGAAAGCATGGATGACTCGAGCGTTATTGATTCTTGGTCTTCTGAACGTCTTTTTGAGACTGCAGGCACACCTGACGCTTTGAGTTTAGCCGTTATACAAGGTGCCACCCTTCCTTTCATATCAGGAATGGCTTTCAACTGGTGAACAGCAAGCAGCGTAGGTGCGATGTCTAAGAGCGTTAAACCGCTGGTCAACGCAGCAATATTGACCGCAGAACCCTTTGCTAAAAACACACCGAAATGGCGATGCTCCAAAGCAGGTGCACCGGCATGATCCGGCAATTGGCCCCAACGCTCATCTCCAGATTTAAAACCGTGATCACTGATCAAAAAAGTAGTGCTCTTTTCATTAGTGAAGCCTAAAAGGACATCAAGAAAAAGGTCGTGCAATCTGTAAGCAGCTGTTACGATGTGTTTGTACTTAGTAAATGCTTCATCTGTAACCCCAGGAAGCTGAGGAGGATGGTATTTCATCCCGAGGTGTTTGTAATGATCTAGTGCGTCGTAATATATACTCGCATGCGCCTGATTTCCATAGGCTAATGCCAATGTAGCAAGGGTGTGTACATTGAGTGCATGCGTTGTAATTTTCAATACACTCCGTACTATTTCGTCTTCACTGCTTACCTCTAGATTTGGGAAAAATAAAGCAATGGCCTGCGCCGGAATTTCCTCGGGTTGCAGTAAGAGGGCCTTTGCTATGGGCTGTAGATAAGACGGTCGAATGCCTGCATCGATCCAATTCCCATCTTCTGCAGGAGCGAGGTTAGAAATACGTACCCCACCGCTTTTACTTTCAGGCGCCGGGTGTGAAGGCCACCAACCCACCGTAGTGCATGGAAAGCCATTCTCTTCGAGTACATCCCAATAAGTTGGCACCTGTAATGAAGCGCCTCGAACGGCTCTCACCGTCCCATTTTCTATCTCAGTAAATCCATGGATACCGTGCTTAGAAGGCCATTGTGCTGTAGCAATGGTGCTCCAAAGCATGGGCGATATCGGCGGATCCATTGTGGCTAATTGGGCTTGTACACCACCGTCCATCAGTGCAGTCAAATGAGGCATCTTGCCAGAAGTCAACAAAGGTGTCATGACCTGCCAATCCGCAGCATCCCACCCAACCAGCAAAGAATGAAGAGCACTGTTTTTTTCTGGCGGAGCGGGAAATTGGGCCAAATCAATTCCCTTGAATTGGGCAACGGCTTTATAGCCACCAGCCAAAAACCCTAATGTATATATGTCCTTTTGCGCCATAGCGTAAAAGTAATTGCTAAATTTGGAGTTACCCCACTGCAATACACATGAAGACAAAAGCTTTTTCTGAGACGTTCTCTTTATCCTGGTCCGCCATCAAAGCGTCACCGCTGAGAACCGTGCTTACGTCATTAATTATTTCTTTTGGTATCATGGCGCTAGTCGGTATTTTGAGTGCTACTGATGCACTTAAGCAGAGTCTCGAAAGTAACTTCACCAGCCTCGGTGCGAATACGTTAACCCTTAGAAATTCGCAAGGCGGATTTTTTGCTGGTGGAGCGAACCGAAGACAAAACCCAGCCATCTCCTACCGCCAGGCAAAAGCGTTTAAAGACCGAATGGCCTTCGCTCAGGCCCGTACAAGCCTTACCTATGTCGCCGGTGGCGCAGAACAGCTCAGCTATGGCAACACCAGTACCAATCCGAACAATATGGTTACTGCGGCGGACGAAAACTATTTATACACTGGAGGATTTGAATTGGCTGAAGGACGAAACTTCACAGCCGATGATGTTCAACGCGGGAAAAACTACGTCATCTTAGGGGATGAGACAAAAACCACTCTTTTTGGCGAAGCTCCTGCCGTAGGTAAGACGGTTAAAATGCGCGGTAAACCCTACATGGTCGTAGGGGTTCTTGCTGAAAAAGGAAATTCGGGGATGTTCTCCGGAGACCGTGGCGCATGGGTTACCATAACCTATGCACGGGCAAACTTCACCGCTGGCCGACCCAATTATACCCTGAGTGTAAATGCACCAAGCGCGCATCTACTGGATGCGGTTCAAGGACAGTGCACCGCGCTGATGCGCAGCGTACGAAAGCTTAAACCTAAAGAGGAAAATAATTTTTTCATCATAAGAAGCGACAGTATCGCGAAAAGCTTGATTGACAACCTAGGAATGGTCACTACGGGCGCATTTATAATTGGAATCATCACGCTTTTAGGAGCGTCTATAGCTTTGATGAATATTATGCTCGTAAGTGTTACGGAGCGAACACGTGAGATAGGAACTAGGAAAGCGTTGGGTGCTACCAAGAAAAGTATAAGCACTCAATTCCTGGGGGAAGCCGTGGTCATTACCCAACTGGGAGGCTGGACGGGTATCGTGTTTGGTATTGTTATAGGGAATGTCGTAGCAAATATGGTCGACGGTGAATTCTTTATCCCATGGACCTGGATTACTGTTGCCTTTATTCTATCCGTCGGCGTTGGTCTTTTAGCCGGCTGGTATCCTGCGAGTAAGGCTGCCGCCCTAAACCCAGTAGATGCTTTGAGGCACGAATAAACACGAGGGATACTACTTACGTCCCATTTTTTGATAGCCTACTGCGGCACCTGTGCTGGTACCTAGGGAAATCCATAAACCAACATCATCCATAAACAACCCAAGTAGCAGCCCTGCTACTACTCCCATAGTTAAGTACTTCACGAAAATGGGATGTTCTTCTTTTTTCATTTTTTTATGGGTATAAAAAAAGCCACTCCCAAAGGAATGGCTTTTCTATGTTTGTAGTGACCGAATTAAGCTTCAGCAACAACATCAAATTCAAACGCTACAACTACCTCGCGATGAAGGCGAACGTTTGCAGTGTAGTGTCCTAATGCTTTGACAGAACCACCCACGATTTGGATGAATTTCTTGTCCAAAGACACACCCTCTTTTCCAAGAGCGTCAGCAACATGACCGTTGGTGATTGAACCGAATAATTTGTTGCCTTGACCAATTTTTGCAGCCATCTTTAGATCAACTGCACCCAATTTCTCAGCAGTCGCTTTTGCATCCGCAATTGCTTTCGCTTCTTTGTGGGCACGTTGACGTAAGTTTTCTGCCAAAACCTTCTTTGCACTTTCTGTAGCCAATACTCCTATTCCCTGAGGAATTAAAAAGTTACGACCGTAACCGTCTTTAACCGTTACCACGTCGTCAGTAAAACCTAAGTTTTCTACGTCTTTCTTTAGAATGATTTCCATGGTACTGAATTATTTGAGGTTATCAGCTACGTAAGGCATCAATGCAATGTGACGAGCACGTTTGATGGCTGTAGACAATTTTCTTTGATATTTCAATGAAGTACCGGTCAAACGACGAGGTAAGATTTTACCTTGAGGGTTTACAAAACGCAACAAGTAATCTGGATCCTTGTAGTCGATGTATTTAATACCGGATTTCTTAAAACGACAGTATTTCTTTTGGTTGCCGCTTTCTACGTTGATGGGCTGCAAGTAACGCACATCACCTTTTCCTTTAAATGCCATAGTCTAAGTATTTATGCGTTAGCTTTTGCACGACGCTTTGCAGCGTATTCGATGCCGTATTTGTCCATTCTAACGGTCAAGAAACGCATGATGCGCTCGTCGCGTTTGAATTCAACTTCCAATGGAGCGATTGCCTCACCTGGAGCTGTAAATTCTACAAAGTGGTAAAAACCACTTTTTTTCTTTTGGATTGGGTAAGCCATCTTCTTGAGGCCCCAGTTTTCTTTGTTGATAATGCTCGCGCCCTTCTCTTTCATGAGGCCTACGAACTTATCTACCGCTTCCTTTACCTGATCTTCAGATAAAACGGGATTCAAAATGAAAACGGTTTCGTACTGATTCATAATTATTTGAACTTAAAAATTAAGGAGTGCAAATGTACGAGACTTTTCCCATCCGGACAAGGTATGTTAGCAACGTGTTTACAGGTCTTTTTTTATTCCTGTAGAAATTGGTCCAATCACCGCTTATATTTGTCCTATGGAGCAATTCGTCGTATCAGCAAGAAAGTACCGCCCGCAGGCCTTTGAAGCCGTAGTGGGACAGTCACATATAACCGATACACTGCTGAAAAGTGTCGACAACGATCATTTAGCCCAAGCCCTATTATTTTGTGGACCGCGTGGTGTAGGAAAAACTACTTGTGCACGAATTCTAGCAAAAGTAATCAATGGCGGGGCAGATTTGAATGATGATGAATTAGCGCTCAACATTTTCGAACTCGATGCCGCTTCGAACAATTCCGTGGATGATATCCGCAGACTTATTGATCAGGTGCGTTTTGCACCGCAAACTGGTAAATTCAAGGTGTACATCATTGACGAGGTACACATGCTATCACAGCAAGCCTTCAATGCCTTCCTAAAGACGCTAGAAGAACCGCCTGCGCACGCCATCTTTATTTTAGCGACCACAGAAAAGCACAAAATCATACCAACCATCTTATCGCGTTGTCAAATCTTTGACTTCAAGCGTATAACGGTGGATGATATTGCCGGTCATTTGGCTTTCGTTGCAGAAAAAGAGGGCGTAAATGCAGAATCTGAAGCCTTGCACATGATTGCCGAGAAGGCAGACGGCGCATTGCGCGATGCGCTTTCATTATTCGATCGAATGGTTAGCTTTTCGGGCAATGAATTGACTTACGAGCAAGTTGTTAATGTGCTCGACATACTGGACTACAGCTATTTCTTCCGTACCATAAGTCTCGCCAATGCGGTAAATTATCCTGACCTACTTCTACTCTATAATGAAGTTTTGGAAAAGGGATTCAACGGACATGAATTCGTTGTAGGAATGGCAAAGCACTTCAGGGATTTGTTAGTTGCACGAGAGCCGCGCACCGTTGAATTACTCGAAGTAGGACCATCTATACGCGAACAATACCTCAGCCAAAGCAAAGAAAGTTCTACGCGCTTCTTACTCAATGGATTAAAGGTCTTCAATGAACTCGACGGCCAATACAAAATGGCGAGTCAACCCAGGATATTAGTGGAATTAGGGCTCTTAAAATTGGTCGAATTTATTTCGCAGGAAAAAAAAAAGTCACAACCCAGCGTAATACCTAAATCCACCGAGGATTTTCTACCTCCTTCCTTACCAAAGCGAACGGCACCAGCACCAGAGTCTGTTCCAGTAGCAACCCCAGTGCAAAACACGCCTCAAGCCGCTACTGCTGCAACCGTGGGAAAAGATGTGGCTATGAGTTCGCCAGCTTCAAAGTCTGTGAAAAACGTAGGTACCACTCACGACGATTTACCTGAAGAACCTGCTTTACCGGACACCGCGGCCCATGAACCGCCTATTGCGAGTCCGGAAGCTGCGTTTGATACTTCACCTACTGTAGCCTCAACAACAACAACACCACCGCCGGCGGTGCCAATCGAATCAAAAAAGCCAGCTCCGCTACCAGCAACACCTAACAGTGGCGGTTTATCACTTATGGCTGCGTTGAACGATCTTTCGAAAGAAAATAATTCACCCGTTTTTGTACCTGAATCAACGGATAAAGAAGCTGCTCCTCAGATACAGGAAGGTCCTCAGAGTGTATTCAACGAAAAGGAACTAATCGACGCGCTTGGTACTTATGTGAAGCAAAGACACGTAAAGACAGCCATACGCACGTTACTTTCGGCGCAGGTTCCGAAAATTCTTGATAAGAATACACTTCAGATATCGCTGGACAATAATATCCAGCTCAGTTATTTCAACGAAGAGCAAAAGGAATTGGTTCCTTATTTGAGAAAGAAATTGGACAATTTTGCTTTGCGATTTGAAACCATTTTAGTGGAAAGCGAGCAAGTGAAAAAGCTGTACCTCCCTGAAGAAAAGTACAAGCACATGGCTGAAAAGAATGCCAATCTCATTTACCTGCGTCAGAAAATTAAAACCGATCTCGAATAATGCGTCGCAGTACTGTTTTAATCCTACTTTTTTTGATCACCTTCAGTGCTCAAGCCCAATACAACTGGTGGAATCAAACGCACAATTGGGATGGAGCTACACCATGGACGCAATACATGACGTATTCTCATGCATTTTTGGGACCAAACGCCTTGCCTATACCCACGGTAGCAGGAACACATAGTAATTATGCCAGCTCCAGCGCGCAAATAAGTCTTCGTGGAGACGACCAATTCGTCAATTGGCACAATGAAGTCCAATTGGTCTCAGGAAAAACATTATTCAACGTGGTACACCAAAGTGTGGAAGCGTTTAGAACGACAACTGACGTGCGCGATCTACGCGCTTCGCGAGGGGAAAGTGGACAGGGCATTCAAGCGGGCGATGTGATTGTAAATATCTCACATCGACTCTATGAAAAATACGATGATGGCACAAAGGAAGTGTATTTCACTACGCACCTGAAGACCGCCGCAGGTCCGCTAAACAATGCTCGATTCACCGATGCGCCAGGTTACGCCTTCTTTTTCACGGGCCGTTGGAATCCGAAGTACACAGATTTTTTTGTTTCTTCTGATGCAGGCTTTCAGGTCTATCAAACCCATTGGGTGGACTACCCTCAAAACGATGGTTTTCTCTATAACCTAAGATTAACCCAAAGAATGAACCACGGGTTTGGCCTCCATGCTGAATTAAAAACCTTTACTGGATATTTCAGAGACGGTGATTGGCCCCGTATACTGAACCTAAGCATCGATAGAAACTTTAATGGAAAGAGTAGATCCGTTTTGCAATGGACGAAAGGGCTCAACGACTATCCTTTCTCCTACCTCAGTTTTACTCACATGATTTTTTTAGATCAACCAGCGAAGTCTCCAAAATAGATTTTTAGGAACGCGTACTGCTTTTGCCTTTCGTAACGCTTCCCTTTTCCACTTTTTTTGCCCGTTTTCATCACCGCGTTTCTTAAACGTCCGCGCAAGCTCATAGGCCTTACGTACCTCGTAAAGTGCAAATTGTGCGTCATTGATATGGCCAAGTTCACGAGACTTCTTCACCGCGCGCATCACCTTATCGACATGTCCTTCCGCATCGGCGGTCATTCCAAAATCTAATCGGTACTTAGTGGTGCAATGCGGAATCTTCATGGGCATTATGCCTTCAGTAAACAATGCCAAATAGGCGCCCACATCTTCCTGCATATCGCGGTCTTCCTCCCACGTAAATGCTGTATTAGATCGCATAACCACCGTGCTCGGCACAATAGGATTAAAAGCCAAAAAATCTTCCACACTGCGGATCTTTGGACAAGCGCGCATGCGCATACCCTCCCCATCCGCACCCGGACTCCATTCAAAAATGGGTGTATAAAACCACTGAACCTTTGGAAAGCGCATCAAATGATCCCGTGCATGGGCCAGTTTATTTGAACCCAACACATCATCCGCATCTAAAAATACCCATGCAGCACCTTTTGCCGCGCGCATGCCTGCATTTCTTGCCGCACCCAATCCTGCATTTTCCTGATGCACACAAACCAATGGCAACCGGTCCATAAACGATTGAACAACCATCTCCGTATCATCCGTCGAACCGTCGTTCACTACAACCACCTCAAAAGGTTGTACGTGCTGCTGCTCCACGGAATGTAGCGCTTCACTTAGCGTCGCCGCAGCATTATAAGCCGGTATGATAACGGATAACTTCATTAATACGGGAAAAACGTTTTTGGAAATAATCGAGCGGCCAATTTCTTTACCGGCTTCTTTAAACCTACCGCCTTCACAACCCCACCTGTCGATTTAATCAATGTGCTCCTCACTAAATAGATCAGTAATCCACTTCTGTGCCTTCTGAAAACTCGAAACAAACGTGCGTTATTTCGTAACACATCCCAGCTCCATTTCATACTAAACACATTGCCTGCCCACCACATAGCGACTTGGGCACGGGCAGACCGCAGGGTTTGCTGATCTGTCCAACCTTCGCGCTCATAGATGGCATACATTGCCAAAATCTCATCAAAGGCCGTGTAACTGGTAATCGCTCTCGAACGTTGTGTACGCTCGTGAAAACGAAAATAATTTCTAGCCGTTGCAAAAAACTGCAACTCACCGTGCTGCAACAACCGCGAATAGAACAACCAATCGCCGTTCAGGCGCCAACTCGTCTCCGGGGCGCCTACCAAATCAAAAATCGACTTACGGAACAAAACTCCGCTTGCATTGGGTATCGTATTTGAAAAAATCATACTCCGCGCTACCTCCGCCTTGCCATCTATCGTAAAGTCCGATTTCCAACGTGAAGCATCGCCAAATATGAATCCATAATCCGTTTTAAAATCTCGTAAAAACGCGCCTTCCTCATCTACTAAATGACTGTGACTGTAGGCCATTGCCGCTTTTTCATTGCGCTCAAGAGCATCCACATGCAATGCCAACATATCCAATGCACATGCATCATCACTTTCAGCAATCCACAAGTATTTACCTTTTGCCCAGGCCGAACCTCGAGCCCATTGCGCAAACGGGCTTCCAGAATTCTTTTCGTTAAACAACACTTCCAGGCGATCATCCTTTGCAGCCCACTTTTCCAGCACACTACGACTCTCATCCGGCGAACAATCGTCCATGAGTAGCACTTCAATGTTTTGGTAGGTTTGATTCACTATGGTGGAGATGCGCTCGTCTAAATAGTCAGCATGGTTATAATTCGGAACAATCACACTCACTAAGGGGCCGTCAGTGGGCAACACATACGTTGACTTTTTCTGCACTACTTCTTCAACTTGTTTTTTACCTCGCCGAATAAACCCTGTCATTTGACCAGCCTTAACATTTGCAAACTGGTACAAACCAAACCAAGTCTTGCGTTGCAGTGCTTCATCACTATTGGTCAAATCTTCATAATGAACCGCACGATAATCGACTCCATAGCGTTTAAGAAGCTTCGCTGCATTCGTGGTATACGCACGAGTTAATTCTAAGGCACTTTCATCGTCTAATGCACTTTGCGCTTCGTAAGAAAGGGACTGGCGACGGAGCAGTGAATCAACGACAGCCGCTTCATCACGTAAAACCCAAATCACCTTAGCGTTGGGAAAACGCTCCAACCACCAGGGTAAGGTCAGGCTCAAACGCGGGTCCTTAACCATCCACGGCCCGGCATAATGAAACCATTGACGTAACGAACTGCCCGTTGAAATTTTCAAATGTGCAGCATACAGGTCACGCGCTTGCAGCTCACTGAGACCCGATTGCATAGCGACTTCTAAAGACGCATCACCAGGTACGCTCCACCAATTCCCGCTTGCCTCTTCAAGCAATCTGTCATTGATGTCGATTGCATAAAGGGGTTCAGAATTGTGATCACATATGGCTCCAGGATATACCCCAGCAGAGGCCAGCGCTTGCGCTACCATAGTCGTTCCACTGCGGTGCATGCCTAGAATTAAAACGGGTGCCTGTATTTTAGTTTTTAACACGTATTTTCGAGCATATGTCTAAGTCAAAGAAACTCGTTTTTATTCACATCCCAAAAACCGCAGGGACTTCCTTGCGACTTTTATTGGAATCCAATTACCCAGAAGCCGAAAGAGCCGCAATTTATTCACACCAAGATTTAGACGAAAACCTTACGAATGCACTGGCTGACCCGAAAATCAAATGTATCTACGGTCATTTTCCTTTGCGCCCGGTTATTATCGATTCTGACGCTACTGTGGTCACCCTGCTTCGCGAGCCTATCGCAAGGAGCATCAGCCATTACAACCATTACAGCAAGCGCATGAATGAAAAGCATGCAAAGCTCATGGAAGGTATCGAATCGCCAGAAGACTTTACAAAATTGGTCCAAAGCAATAACCGTCAAACGGCTTTTTTAAGCGGCTACCTCAACCAAAAAGAATTTTTGAAAGATTCTGAGGTACTCAATAAGGCCTTAGCTAATTTCGACCGACTTGATGCTGTTGGCTTCACTGCACATTACAGTGCTTCCATTGCATACTTCGGGGAAGTGTTGGATTGGAAAAACACGCAGGCAGAACACCACAATAAAGGCGGTAGCAAACCCGTAAGCAACCCCGATATCTGGGCAGCAATGAATGAATACGACCTGCCGCTGTATGCTGCGGCTCTCGAACGCTTTGCGCCAACGCTAGAAGCTTACAGAGGAAGAAAGCCACGCGTTCCGCGCGATCCATTACCAGAAAGAATAGTGAATTATTTACGCGCCCTCAGCTCAAAATTCTGACCCAGATAAACGCGACGTACCTGCTCATCCGCAGCCAATTCTTCAGCCGTACCACTTTTAAGAATTTTACCCTCAAACATGAGATAGGTGCGATCCGTGATTGCCAAAGTTTCTTGAACATTATGGTCGGTAATTAAGATACCGATGTTTTTTTTCTTTAGTCCAGCAACAATACCCTGAATGTCCTCGACTGCAATTGGATCTACACCCGCGAAAGGCTCATCCAATAGTATGAATTTAGGCTTCGTAGCGAGCGCTCGAGCAATTTCTGTTCGGCGACGCTCTCCCCCACTTAATAAATCGCCGCGGGTAGTTCGTATGTGCGTCAATCCAAACTCTTCGAGTAATTCTTCCAATCGAGTCGCTTGTGCTTCTTTCGAGAGCTTTGTCATCTCAAGAACGCCCCTGATGTTATCTTCAACACTCAGTTTTCGAAAAACCGAAGCTTCCTGAGCTAAATAACCGATCCCAAGTTGTGCACGCTTAAACATGGGCATTTTCTGTATGGACTGTCCATCGAGTAGAACGGCACCGCTGTAAGGACGGATAAGGCCTACTACGGTATAGAAACTAGTCGTTTTACCGGCCCCATTAGGACCTAATAAACCTACAATTTCGCCCTGATTCACTTCAAAGCTAACGTCGTTCACAACGGTTCTTGAACGGTATTTCTTGACGATGTTTTTTGCTTCTAGTTTCACGAGCGCGCGGCCTTTCTTTTAACAATACGTCGGCTTACCATGATACTGATTTGATACAATATCAACACAGGTAATGTGACTAAAATTTGCGATGCGAGATCTGGCGGTGTAATGATCGCACTCAACAACAATATACCAACGATGGCGTGTCGGCGATATTGTTTGAGTAATCCCGGGGTAACCATTCCCAATTTACTGAAGAAATAAACCACTATGGGTAATTGAAATAAAATTCCTGTAGCTAACGTAATGGAACTCACCATACTGATGTACGAGGTTAAATCGATTCTATTTACTACCTCAGCACTCACCGTGTAAGTACCTAGAAACTGGATACTTAACGGCGCAATTACATAGTAACCGAACAAGACACCTAATAGGAAAAGAAGGGTCGTAAAGAAAATAACACCTTTACTGCTTTTACGCTCCGTTTCGTGGAGTCCAGGTTTAACAAACCGCCAAATCTCCCAAAAAACATAAGGAAAAGCGATAATAGCACCTGCGACAAGCGAAACCCATAAGTGCATTTGAAACTGTCCGCTCATTCGCATATTTAAAAGTTCGAATGGAACTTCATCAAAACAGAATACATCACCACCCACGAAACTAGACAACCAACAGAAAAAGCGATAGGTAAGAAAATCAGGTTGCTTGGGGCCAAAAATCAACTGATCAAAAACTAAAGACCGATTCATGAATGCCACTACCGAGAAAAGCACAATAGCTAATGAACTGCGCATTAAATGCCACCGGAGCTCCCCAAGGTGCTCCAAAAAACTCATTGAATTTTTAGTGTTCGCAGTGTTCATAGTTTCTTTCAAAGGCCAAAAATCCGAAAAACAATCTGTAGTACCTTCACAATCCGCTGAAAATTGGCGTATATTAAAAGGGAACAAACCACACGCTTATGTCGGTGAATTGGGAAGACCATTTAAAGACCTATTTCGGTTTTTCAGGATTTAAAGGAAATCAACAGGCCATTATCGAAAGTATCGCTGCCGGTAAAGACACTTTTGTGATCATGCCTACAGGTGGAGGTAAAAGCATGTGCTATCAGTTACCGGCACTTTCAAGCCCTGGAACTGCAATCGTTGTGAGCCCCTTAATCGCGTTAATGAAAAACCAAGTGGATGCCATTCGCGGGCATTCTGAAAAAGACAGCATTGCTCACGTACTTAATAGTTCTCTGACTAAAAAGGAAATGGAACAGGTACATGCCGACCTCCGCGCTGGCTTAACTAAATTACTTTACGTTGCACCGGAATCATTGAATAAAGCTGGTAATATCGAATTGTTTAAGGAAATCGAAATCAGTTTTTTCGCTATCGATGAGGCGCATTGTATTTAAGAATGGGGCCATGACTTCAGACCGGACTATAGAACCATAAAGCAAAGTGTTAAAGAATTGGGCCGTAAGCCTGTCATTGCACTCACTGCTACGGCTACTCCAAAAGTGCAGGCAGACATAATTAAAACCATGGGAATGGAGCAGCCGAACATCTTCCTTTCCAGTTTTAACCGGCCTAACCTATATTATGAGGTACGGCCGAAGCGAGATATCGACCACGACATTATTAAACTACTCAGTCAGAATATTGGGAAAAGTGCTATTGTCTATTGTTTATCCCGTCAAAAAGTCGAGGATCTTGCAGCACAATTGCAGATTAACGGTATCAATGCACTGCCCTATCATGCAGGCTTAGAAGGCGCGAAACGAATAAAACATCAAGATGCCTTCTTGAACGAAGACTGCGATGTAATCGTTGCTACCATTGCCTTTGGCATGGGAATCGACAAACCCGACGTTCGATACGTTCTGCACTACGATATGCCTAAGAGCTTAGAGAGTTACTACCAGGAGACAGGACGTGCTG